>Ga0102589_1001438_pt1 | contig 32466 bp, 30 predicted proteins | sample AraplaMF_Col_mLB_FD_76858 | JGI IMG/M metagenome (GOLD analysis project Ga0102589, IMG submission 76858) | Arabidopsis root microbial communities from the University of North Carolina, USA - plate scrape MF_Col_mLB | ecosystem: Host-associated > Plants > Roots > Endosphere | place: USA...
TTAACTTCATCATACTTTTTTATATTTTTTACAAGTTCGTCTGCAATAGCTTGTATACGAGGTTTCCACTGTTCTAAACTTCTTGGAGTAAATGCTTTAGAAACAATTGAACGTACGTTACGGTGTTTTGGCGGATCTGTAGAGTTTATATTTATTCTAGTTTCTAAAGGAGGGATTGCGAATTGTCTCCGCTCCCTTCTACTTGAAAATAAGCGATAGTCTGATAAAACACGATTCACGTCCTCATATAAAAAAACATTCCAAACATCTTGCTCTTCATCATAATGTACTTGGTGATTATCCCTCATAAATTGATACCATCCATACGGGTTCCACAGCTCTTCTTTTGTTTTTAGCTTTGAAATTTCATGAACTAAAATAACATTTTCAGGTGAATCCATAGTTCTTTCCTCCCTTTTCTTTTACAATAAAAGTGATAGGTAGGTAATTCAAAGTTGTATAAACTAACATATGTTATTTTAACATATACATAGCAAAACTTTTCAAATGAAAACTTGAGAAATATATGAGGAGGCTTTTTTATGTATGTTGATATTTTATTACTTGCAGAATTAACAACAGGGCCAAAACATGGCTATGAAATAAAGAAAAATATTCAAAATCGGTTAGGCAATAATTTTGAATTAAATCATAACATGCTTTACCCTACTCTTCGGCGTTTTGAAAACATGGGAGCCATAATGAAAAATGTACAGAAACAAGTCGGAAAACCAAACCGAAATATGTACAATATAACAGAAACAGGAGAAGAAATTTTTTATGAAATGTTAAGAGAATTCCCCGAAAAGATTGCGACAAACAACACTGAGGTCCTTGTACGTATCGCGCTTTTCGACAAACTTGATTACGAGGCTAGAATAGAAATTTTAACTACGCGCCAAAACGTTCTTCAAAAACAACTTACAGCCATCCAATCCCTTGACGTTGTCTCACCTTTTATTACAGAAGTTGTTGAATTTACTAAATCACGTATTGAGCATGAACTACGTTGGATTACATCACTTATGAAGAAAATATAAAAAAATAACAGAAAAAGTTAAAAATAATGAATGAAAATGAGATTTATTATCAATACTAGTATTAATAAAAGGGCAACCACGATTTGGCTACCCTTCAAAAATTTACAATTCTGGATCGAAAGTTTTGCAATCTGTTTCTTCCGTTGTAGATGCTTGTTTCCCTTTATGACTAACTACATAAATTGCATCTGCACTACATTTATTACCGTTAGCCCAAAATTTACAATTGTTTACTTCACATAAAACGTCTTGTGCCATAGTATCACACCTCCTTGTTCTATTATCATTAACAAAATTCGGAGGTATGATACTCTTTGTCATCTATTTTTTATTACCTTTTTAGCTTTCTTAATGTTTCTATATGCCCTCGTACAATAGCATCGATATTTTCAGTTATCTTTTCAATGTCAAAATGCCACCATTGAATTTGCAATAATTCTTCTATTATTTCATTTGAAAATCTCTCTTTTATTTTATTTGCAGGGTTTCCACCAACAATTGTATATGGTGCGACATCTTTAGTCACAACAGATTTCGCTGCAATGATTGCACCATCTCCTATTTTAATTCCGGGCATAATCGTTGTATCCATACCAATCCAAACGTCATTTCCTATAACTGTATCTCCTTTATACGGTAAATCAGACAAATCTGGTGTAAACTTCTCCCATCCATTCCCAAAAATATTAAACGGATAAGCTGAAAATCCATCCATTCGATGATTCGCTCCGTTCATAATAAAGGTAACTCCAGATGCAATACAGCAAAACTTGCCAATGAAGAGACGATCTCCGATAAATTCATAATGATATAATACTCGATCTTCCAATGTTTCCCCATGTTTCGCATCATAATAAGAATAGTCACCAACAAGTATATTAGATTTCGTTATTGTATTTTTTATAAAATGAACGTTTTGATTTCCTTCAATTGGGTATTTAACGTTTGGATTAGGATTCATGTTGCACAGCACTTCCTTTACCATTCATTTCACTTTCTACTGCTATTACTGGCTTTAAATTGTATATAGGTAAAATAAACAATAATCCAATAACAAATAGTAGAGCCGTCCCCTCGTACATCATACTTAACGAAAACATCTCCTTTAATGAACCAGCAATACTCATCGTTACTACCATTGAACCGGTGAACAGTGGACTTAAAATGCCATTTACTCTACCAATAAAATCCGTATCGCTATTTTGTATAATAAGTGTATTAATACCTATTTGAATACACGGTAGAGCTAACCCACTAAAAAGTTGTGCCGTAAGTGTCACCCATAAATTTGTGGAGTAACCAATTATACCAATTCCAATAGCCTGACCAAGCATACCTACGATTAACATTTTTTGCGGCGCAACGTTTTTTGCGAATACCATCGCTAAAGCTCCGCCAACAATCATCCCTGCGCCATTTACTGTTAGTAACCATTGTAAACTCTCTTTTGATAACCCTAACTGCTCAGTTACAATAAATATGCCTAGTGGCTGAATTAAGCCTATTCCTAGTCCTGCTGCCATAAAACATAATCCAAGTAAAGTTAATGCTTTTTTCTTTTTGACGTATTTAATACCATCCTTCATTTCCTGCAACAGCGTGATGTCTTTCTTTTCTGCTTCGTTTTCAAGATCTTTTGGAAGAAATAACAATACACCTGCAGCAAGTAAAAACGCGATACCTGTTATAATGATTGAAATATAAATTCCAAAACTATGAAAAATAAATGTTCCGAGAATTGGTCCTAACACCATAAATATCGCAAAAATCGTTTGATATATCGACATTGCTAATTGAATTTGTTCCGTCGATAAGTGTTGTTTAAACAACTTCATTCCAGATGGTTGAGAAAACTGCGAAAGGATTGCAGAGATTAGCGTCACAAAAAACACAATTTTCCACGTTCCAAACATAAGTGTAATTAATACAGCGAATACTGAAATAGAACTTAACGTTTCACACCATATCATTGTCCTCTTCGGCTTCCACCTATCAGCAAAAGTTCCACCAATGAATGAGAATATAAAAATCGGGGCGAATTCAGCAACTGAAATCATTGATATAGCGAAAGCATCACCTTTCGTCATTTCCATAACATACAATAATACCGCAAAGTTTCGAACCCATATTCCTATTTGTAAAAATAATGCTGATGCAAGAATTCCCTGTACAAATCGATTTTTCAATACTTGTGATACCCCATGATTTTGTTTCGGTTCTATAGTCGTCGACATAAAAAAGCCTCCTATTTCATGTTCTGAACAGGAGGCAGCACAAATCATATGAAAAGACTATATTTTTCGCAGTGCGAAACACATCCCTTTTCTATATATGTACATACTAATCCTATTCAGAAGAATATTTCGTTTTTTAACGAAGATCTCTTAAAAATAGAATTAGTTGATCATTGGGATAGTTTCACCCTTCCGTTTCGAATTTAAATTACACATACATACTCTATGTAAAACATTTTCAATGTATGCATGTCTCATTTTAACTATTCTAGAAAGTCAAAGGCAATTCCTCTAAAGAACGCATTAAATAATTTCCTTGCCATTTAATATCTTCACGATCGCCCTTTATTTGTAGTTCAGGCATTCTTTTAAACAGAGTAGTAATAGCAATCTTTGCTTCTAACCTAGCAAGTGGAGCTCCTAAACAGAAATGACTACCATGTCCGAAAGCAATGTGACGGTTATTCTCACGCATAATATCAAATACTTCTGGGTTTTCAAATACTGTTTCATCACGGTTTGCGGAAGCTAATGCGATAATAACCATATCTCCTTTTTGGATTGTTTGGTCATGAATTTGAAACGGCTCAGCCGCCCATCTTGCAGTTGTCACCTCAACTGGAGAATAATAACGCAATCCTTCCTCAATAGCTGAATCAATTAATTTCGGATTATCTTTTAATAACTGTAATTGCTTCGGATTTTCAAGAAGTGCTAATACCGTATTTGTTATTAAATTCACTGTTGTCTCGTGTCCGGCTACAATTAATAACATGATCATTGAATATAGCTCTCGAGCACTAAGTTTCTGCCCTTCATTTTCTGCAAGTATTAACGCACTAACCAAATCTTCTTTTGGATTTTTTCGTTTTACATCAACTATATATTGAAGATATGTAATAAACTCAGATAGTTGTTTTTCGGTTTCTTTTATTTCTTCAGGTGTTTCTGGCGATGCAATGACAGCATGAGACCAAATTCTAAATTTCGCTTGATCCTCTTTTGGAATTCCAAGCATCTCACTTATTACAATAATCGGTAATGGGAATGAATAATCATCCACAAGATTTAATGTACCTTTTCGCTCTATTTCACTTATTAAATCATCCGCTATTCTCTGAATTCTTCCGTCTAACTGTGAAATCATCTTCGGTGTAAAAGCTTTTTGAACTAAAGATCGTAAACGACTATGGTTAGGTGGGTCCGAATTTAACATGTGCGTTGTTAAATGATCACTATTGTCAACGGAAAGATACATGTTCTTTGTATCTTGAGGAAACACATTTGCCTGATCTTTTTTTAAGCGATTATCTTTTAAAAGTGGCAGAGCATCTTCATATCTTGTAATGAGCCATTCTTTACCAATTTCAACTTCATTTACAAATAATATAGGCTGCATTTTTCGCGATTCTTTATAAATTTCATATGCATCTTCTTTAAATTGAGCAGAAGCTAAATTAATGCCGTCCTCTATTCTTAGCCCCACTTTGTTTTTCATTGACATTGTATTCCCTCACTCTCATTTGATTTTGAAAACCAACCCAACATTTGCATTATACTCCAATAAAAACATGAAAATTGTAAATTTTTAATTAAAATCTTACTTCGTGTATTGAAAAATAAAAAAGTGAGAGAGTAAAATCATTCTACTCTCTCACTTTTCTTTATGCAAAGCACATAAAATTACTAATTTGTTGATATCGATAACTTACTTTACGACGGCGACCACCTTGCCAAGTGTAACCTGATACCCCATTTCTTCTTACTTCCGTCGGAAAGAACCATAAGTCTCTTCCGAATGGACCAGGACGATGCAAACGTAAATATCCCCATCTTCCTAGGCAGTTACACATCCATGATTTCATATTACCTGCTTGTGCAGGAGAAGCAAATGTAGACGGTAGCGACGGAGCTTGTGACGGTGGTGGTGACGTTGGAGCATCTTCTGCATCATCTGGTCGGTAATCTTCTAGTTCAACTTCTCTAACTTCGATATCAGGTTCATATCCGTATTGTTGTGGATTATAATACACCGTTTGATCATATGGATAATTTTGTTGGTTATACATATTAATAAATCACCTTCTTTTCATTCATTACCTTTAACATTCATATGTGATATGACACCTATCGGAAGCTTATGTATAGCCCAAATTCAACTAAAAAAAGCTTGTAGTTTTAAAACTACAAGCTTTTTCATAAACGGAATGTATTTATTATTTTCTCAACTTCACACTATAAAAACGCATTTCTTCTAGTGAACCTTCAAATTCAAATACATCTTGATTAATTAATGCTTTCAAGCGGTATTCTAAAAAAGTATCCCCTACAAGTTGTTCGACATGACCAAGCACTTCCCCAATTACTCTCGGAGCTTTAAGGAAGTCTTTATCAGCACCTATTCTTTTTGCGCATTCAATCATAAATGGATCAAAATAGTCTTCTTCCACTGAATGTACTTCATTGTCTTTCCAAATTCTTAATAACTCTGTGCTATTCGATAAACTATCCCACTCATGTTTAAACTTTTCTCTAGTCTCTTTAGTTAAATACGATAACTCTGCAGAATTTTTTAAGAAAGTAGCTAAACTTTCGGGCGGCAATTCACCAGTTCCACGTATATCATATTCTTGTTTTAATATTTCTCTACTCGCTTCAGAGGTATTAATTATACGAATATTTTTCTTATCTTTTAATTGAGCCATTACAAAACAAAGGCCTACATGTTCATGTGCGTTATTCGCCTTCCAGATGGTAATTGGTGTTTCATTTGGAATAGAATGTAGCTCTTCTAAAGTTTCTATAAAATTCAGTAGATATTCCTCTTCAAAATAACCATCATAAGTAGTTAGATTGTTTAATAACCATTGCTGTCTTGCAAGTTGTCCCTCATTCATATGTAACTTGTTTATCGGTCCAATTGAAAAGAATTCCGAGAATGATACAACACTCTCTTCAAATAGTTCTTCTTGACTTAACATATGTTTTAAACATCCGCCTGTTGATTCATCGAAAGTGATATGAATATGTGTACTTTCTTTTACATTCTTTTTATAAGATGTATTACTCGTTAGTTGCTTAGGTATACTTATCAAGTGTTTAATCTTATCTTCACTATAGTTTTCTTCTAATAAATCTAATTGTATAAGAATGCTTTGCAGTAAATGTTTTGCTTCATCTTCGTACATGTCCTCTACAGCATTTTTGATTTTATCTATCATGTAAATCCCTCTATTCATTACTAAAATAACGTAGATTATAGTGTATCATTTTAGTAATGGTGTTTTAAAGGTTTTTATAGATAAATCTAATTATAACTTCATATTAGTACAGTGATATATTAGCGTTAATTTATGATTATTTCGTCTAGATGTTAACATTTCAGTACACTTTTTCTATTACACACCACTTTCACAGTATTTTTTATTTATTTTTAAAAGGCTTTGTAAATCTATTTATTTGAATGTATATTTATATAGAAGGTAAAATCAAAGGAGCAAGATCTATGGAGAAAGTACATACTTATTACAAATATTATTTAAAAAATTGGAGATTTATATTCATTTGCATATTACCTGCTGTTTCTTTATTATACACTTTCGATTTTATCTTTGAACTACTGTTCCACCAAGATTTCTACTTGTCTAATTTAATATCTGCCATAATATTATTTTTATTATTTATTAATATTAAAGATAAGTTTCAAGTCAAAGATTAAAGGAATTTATGATAACTTCTGTTTTAATTTTGAATACTTTATTTTTGAAAGTGCTTTGCTTTATCAAAAGGTGATGCGATGTTCATCACCTTTTTTTATTTCTACAAAATGAATTTTTTATTAGGTTTTTTATCAATAGCGTTTATTGACTTTCCCTACAATTTGATTCAAAATAAAATAGTTCAACAATGAACAATATCGAGTTGGATTATTTTAAAATGAAAGGAAGTTATTACTTTGAGTCTACATAAACAAGGTATCAAACAAGCCAGTGAAATTGTCCATTCATTTGTAAAAATAAACAAAGAAATTATAAAATTTACTCATCAAAACGCTTCTACGTTAGGATTAACAGTTCAACAAATGGGCATCTTAAATTCAATTTATGCAACTCCTAATACTACTCTTAAAGATATCTCAGAACGCCTTTCAGTTCCTAAAAGCACAATGAGTGTAAATGTAGATGAGTTAGTTAATTTAGGATTAATTGAGCGAAAACAATCACATGAAGATCGTAGAGAAATACAATTAAAAGTAACAACACAAGGACAAGAAATATCTAAGAAATCCATTGAAAACTCGACTTCTTATAAAGCAATGGGACTAGCACTAGAACAACTATCTGAAGAAGATATCCAAACCTTATTACGTATCCATAATGACTTACTAAATTCTCTACAACATTTTAAATAATTCGTCTCAATCATTTTTCAAAACCAATCTAATTTTTTGTTTTTCATTTATGAAACAGCTAGCTTTTGCTAGCTGTTCTTTTTATGGTTCTCTTGAGATTAAATGACTAGAACAAGCATACCTTGTCATATGTTTTAAAAAAGATAAGGGACGTGACAACATTGGATAACAATAACAATCAATTCGTTTTTCATACAATAAAAAGTTCGGCAATTAAAAAATTTGTAATTATCGACTTAATTACTGGAACAGGAATTTATTGGACCGTAAATTTCATCTCTTCAAGTGCATTACTTGCAATTATTAGTTGTGTTTTGGGAACAAAAAAAATAAAGAAAATGCAACAGTCTTAAAACTTCAAACAAAAATCTATCTGAACAAAATGAAATTCCTATAACAAATCGTTATGTTTCTGCTTGCAATCTTTACAGTAGTTTTTGAATTGGTGTCTTTCCTTTTTAAATGTGCCCTTATATTTCTTTAGAAACTCATCATCCGACATAACTTTCACGTCAACGGTTTCAAGCATTTTCTTCATCCTATTTAATTTCTCTCATTCCGTTTCCCTTCACTTGTCCACTTCTTCTTTATCTTCCCAAATCGGTATTTTTTTCTTGTCCACCTCTTTTTTCGGTTATATATCAAGGTATCTATCCAACTGGTGTAACTCTTCACCAGTTGGGCACGCTTTATTCATTAGCTGAATGACTGTAATAACAACGTCTATCTTTTTACTCGATGATATATGTAACTACTAGTAGTTTATATATTTCACTGGATAATTGCTTATAAACATGTGAGAGATAAAAAAGCACACAGAGGAATATATAAAACCCCTTAATGATTTATCAATTCTACGATAAATCATTAAGGGGTTAACTAATTTTACTATGCATTATGCCTATTTCTTCGACGTTCCATCCTTGTTTGTCCTTGGATAGCTTCTACTTTATATTGCGGTTCTTGCTCTATCATTTGATTTGATTGAGCCGGTTCATCATAATTACGCTCATAAATTGTTTCTGGTGTTTTTCGTTTAGAAGATTTCCCACCAAACTTTAATAATTTTAACTTAAACTTTGGTAATCTAGGAATACGAATTTTAAATGTTGGCTTGTTGCGTTTCTTTTTCTGTTTAAATAAACTAGTATTTTCTTTATTAGCACCTTTCTCTTTACGGTGCAATAACATCGCAAGTAATCCACCTAATATAAGTCCTCCAACTAAAAGGAGAATATATAAGTAATGGCCTGTCATTAAACTCATCATACGCTCAAGTATAATTAATGACTGTACTTCTTTTATATCCCATAGTAAAGCGGCCCATAATGAGAATAAGCCCAAAGTAAGCCCGTATGTACGAAAACGCAATATACATGGAATTAACGCAATACAAGCGGCGATTTTCGCGTTCGCTATTATTGAATTTGTTGAAATATCCTGATTCCAAATAACTAACAGTAATGTAATAAATGGCGCATACGCTATCCAGCTACATATTCGTGAGTACATCTTTTTAGCAAAGTAACTTCCAAAACTAGTGAAAAATAATAATCCTCCAATAAATAAAGATTGTTCTAGAGGGACTTGCTTCATAACACCTGCAACCGGAAAGAGGCCGCTCAGTATCATTAATAGCACATCTAATTTCTTCACAATTCCCCATTCCTTTCAAATTCTTTTTTCAGTTTCGCAAAATATAAAGTTCATACTATTTGAAAAACCTTTGTGATATTTCTAAAAAACATCTTAATCCTGAAAGTAAATAAAGTAAATATGAAAACGAAAATATACATGACAAATCATATCTATATTTACAATAAAAAATGACAAATCCTGTTTTATTATTACTAACAGGATTTGTATACTATCATTTATATTAATATCAATCCATCTTCTTTTTCCATAATTATTACATCTTCATCTAATTCATCATCGAATTCTTTAAACTCCCTTGAATCAATATCGGTAGTATAATTTTTTATTAATTTAACCATATGCATTATGTACGTATTATGAATATTTTGTTCTGAGAGCAAGGTTGATTTACAGCACATGTAATGTATCATTTTGGCGAGTTCTTCCCTCTCTTCAAATTTTACACCAAACGGGATAATTTCGAGTATACACTGCTGTGCTATCGCATTACAATTTAATTCGTAAGCAGCCGTGCTATAGTAAATTCCCAGTTGATCTACAAATAAACTCGTTTCATCCATAACATATTTTTGATCTCTAACAATATAGTTCGGTACATCTGAGTTAGTATTAATTCTAATTATTTTTATATCCTCTTTAAAATTTGAGATTATTTCAGGTAAAACCTCTATATTAACGCTTTCATTCTGCAATTCTTTTATCCAATGTTTTCTCATATTTGCATCTACAACAAAATAAACTTCTTTGTTTTGTTTATGTGCATCTTGTAAAATTTCAACTAATGTTTCTGATATAAATTGTTTAAAGTGGGCCCCTATATCATTCCTTTTTGATGGTTGTGGTAAAAACACTTTATTATTACCTATATTTAATAAAGTATGATCAATTGTATCCCATTCTTCTTGACCATATAATTTATATACTATTTCTCTCCCATTTATTTTTGAAAAAATAGGTAAGAAATCAAATTTAGACATTTTTTCAACTGATAAATTTACAATTATACCTGGTAATTTTATCTTATTCCAACTACGCTTTAAGAACCCATTTTGCTCTAACAAACTAAGAATAGCGGTAATAATTTCTTTTTTAGATACACTTTGTCCAATAAATAAATTAATAAAAGCTGAAATACGTTGTGTTCGAACGAATCCTTCCCTAATAATTTGCTTTGGATTAATTTTTTCACGGCCATTAAAAGTTTTTAATGCAATTAATGCTAGTTTCATTTCATTTTGCTCTCCTGCTGTAGCATGTACCGCTTTTACAACATCGTCTACAAGTTTCTTTTTATTTTTATGGCTATATTGCATTCTATATGGATTTTGTAATACTTTTTCAATGTTATATCTTACTATTTTTAACAACACCGGATTGTCTGCATTTAATACATAGGAGGAATCTCCATTTTGAGCTAAAACTATTTTGCTATCTAATAACGCTTGTTCTATCTCTATTACTATATCATCTGACCATACTTCTAACGTAATTGAGTCTAATCCCTTTGGGGTAAGTAAAGGTAATAACTCATTCTCATTATTAGTTAATACATTTTCACATTCAGGAATTAATGTAAAATATGGGAAGGTTAGTTGGAATTCATTTAAAAGCTCCTTTTTTTCTCTTACTTTTATACCAAGCTTTATTTTTGTTCCTTGAACTTTATATATGTTTTCGTTATATGGAAGAAGCACTCTTTTATTTGTTCCTCTAATATACTCTTTCGGACATTGGAGAATGTGTTCTAATTTAACTTCTCCCCCTATCCTATACTCATCTTTTAAATTTCTGAAACGCTTAATCCACTTTATTCCTTTTTCAGCTTGTTGCACTTTTAACTTTACAAATCTTTTCTTTTTCTTATTTGATTCAAATTCAGGAGTTGAAATCAGTATTTGGCTTCGCTTTCGTCCTAAAAGTATAGAAATATCTTTATGGTTATATTGCTGATAAAACCGTCTAATCCCTACTGATACTTTTAATAGTGGAATATTCTCACCTCCACGAGTTATGTATTCAAACCGATATACATAAGCGAAATAATCCTGTGTTTCGTCATCTTTAATTGGCTCAGACATCGCCTCAGAAACATGTTGGGATCGCAGTGGTGAAAAATATACTTCTTCATCATTCTTATTTTTCATAAGTAAAGGCTGTTCGCAAAAGATATGTGTAATTAGAGCTGGTACCCATTTAGAAAACGTTTTTTTATCATGTAATACTGGTAAATTACTAATTAAATCATACTGCCATTCTAAATGTGGTGGATCTATTAATTTATTCGGTTTCCAATCATGAATAACCTCATACCAACTTTGGAAAATATAGTCTAACTGCTCTTGGCTCATTGGTTCTTTTGCTACAATCCAAGGTGTATCTTCCTTTAGTATATATGGATTATGCTGAATGAATAATATATCAGAAAACATATCATACAATCTTTCATTTACAAGTTTTAACTTACTCGTTAATAAAAATGTTCTATAATGTATCTCTACAATCTCAAGCCATTCAATAGGAAAGTAAATATACGATACTTTCTCATTATAGAGGGGGTCTACTATATTTTTAAATGTTAATAACTGTAATTTTTCCATATTAGTAATACTTCCTCTCTTAATTAATATTGATCATGAATAATACTAGTAAATTCACCAATATTTTTAAGCATAAACAATTCAAATTTAAACGAAGCATACTTCGGGGAATAATTAAATTAAATTATTATAATAATAAATTACAAAAAACTAAATTAATAAAAAGTTACCATTAACATATAACTACCCCCTATGTCACTTCTTATATTATAAAATCATTATAAAAGATTATTCGGTTTTATATCTATAATTTACAAAAAATTTACATAAATTAAATATAAGAAAAGGTATCGCCTCTTTATATAGCGATACCCTTTCTATACTCTTTATTTAATAAGACCTTTAACTCTTTCATTCACCGGCCATTTTTCTAGTGTATATGCCATTTCCCAAAATGAATATTCATATTGACTACTAAAAATAAAATGTTGTCTCATACGATTACGGTCTGCCTCTGTTACTTTTTCAGCGATCGTATCTAATCGTGTGATTTGCTCTTCTACTAGCGTACGGAACCAATCCGATCCATATGCAGAAATCCATTCTTGATAAATCGGCTCTTCTGGTTGACATTCTTTTAATCGTTCACCGATTTCATAATATAACCAATAACAAGGTAAAATAGCTGCAATAATATCTCCTAAATGCCCTTCATAAGCTGCACGATACATATGAGATGTATATGCATATGCAGTTGGCGCAGGAATAAAATTATCTTTTTCTTCTTTCGTAATCCCTAATTTCTTCGCGAAATTCTCATGCAATGATAACTCAGCTTCATATGTATTTTGTGCATGATGCGCCATGCGTGCTGTCGTTTCTAATTCAAGAGCCTTTGCAGCACCTAACGTTTGTACTCTAGCAAAATGACTTAAATAATATGAATCTTGAAGCACATAATAACGGAAACTAGCTAAATCTAGCGTTCCTTCTCCTAGTTTTTTTACAAATGGATGATTAAAACTTGCTTCCCAAATTGAATCTACTTCTTTACGTAATGATTGTGAAAAAGTCATTTAAATCCCTCCAATAATTTATAAAATATAAGTATTTATCCCATTTATTAAAGCTGTAAAATAAAAAAACTTTCTTTACAGGCGTAAAGAAAGTGAAATTGACAGTATTTATTCAATAAATAGCAACGTCTTTCCCACTTCCCTACGCTGGCATTAACCAGATCAGGTACTAAGAGTCTCAAAATTAAATTTGATCTCAGCCTATAAAGGCCCCCCTAGTGGATAAATATTTAGTTGTCGTATTGTAATTATCATAGCATACTTCGTAGAACTATCAAAAGTTTTAATTCTACAAATATCTTAAAAACCTTCTTCTTTCCTTACTTTTAATGAAGTTTCAATTATCATATCTAATAGTTTACTATAATTAATTCCAGCCGCATCTGCACTTTTTGGTAGTAAACTTGATTGTGTCATCCCTGGTAATGTATTAACCTCCATTACATATGGAATTCCATCCTTCACCATCATATCAACCCTTGCATAAACACTACATTTTAATGCTTTATAACAAGCTATTGACGCTTTGTTTACACGTTCTTTAATTTCAGCTGGAAGTTCAAGAACTTCTTCAATTGTACTAACATCATCGTATTTTGCATTGTAGTCAAAAAACTCAGCTGCATGTCGAATTGAAATGATAGGTAACTGTTTACCATCAAAAATTGAACATGTAATCTCGTCACCTTTTATATACTTCTCAATTACTACCTCAGAATCCCATTCAAATACTGTTTCCAGCATTGAGATTAATTCATTTTTATCATTGACGATCTTAACTCCCACACTTGAGCCACCAGAGTTAGGTTTTACCACTAACGGAAATCCTATCTTATCTAACTCTTCAAGCTTTAGATCTTCCATTTTTGTGAGTTCAATCCAATCTGGTGTTTCTACTCCTTCATAACGCAAAATCTTTTTCGAAATATTTTTGTCCATACATATACCGCTTGATAACATATTGCTACCGCTATAAGGAATACCTAAACTCTCTAGCGTTCCTTGAACTGTACCATCTTCTCCGTACTTTCCGTGTAATGCTAGCAATGCAAAATCAATGTCTTTCGCTTTTTCAATTAAATCCATTTTTTCATTTAACGTAATTGGAACTATTTCATACTTACTCTTATCTAAATGTGTAATCATTTCATTCCCAGTCATAATTGATACTTGTTTTTCAGAGGAGACTCCTCCCATAATAACGCCAATTCTCATTTTCTCAACTCCAAGTTTCATTTTTTAATATTTCACCAATTATTTGAATCCCGCTAACAATTTCCTTTTCTTTCAAACGTGAAAATCCTAATCGGAATGTGTTCGTTCCTCCTCCATCAGAGTAAAAAACATCTCCAGGAGAAAACGTAACTCCTTTCTCATAACACTTTTGTAAAAGTACGCGGGCTTGAATTTTTTCTTCCAACTCTATAAACAAATGAAGTCCACCATCTCCAGTCATTCTTTTAAACGGAATGTACTGATTACACGCCTCAACAGCTAACTCATATTTTTTCTTATAAACTGATCTTGCTTTTTTTAAATACTTTTCAAAATATCCTTCATGTAAATATTGAAACAGAACAGCTTGATCTAACGTTGATGTGTGAATGGTTCTTGCTCTTTTTACACTTTCTAAATAATGAATGAGCTCTTTATCTGCAATGATCCAACCTACACGTAAACCAGGGAAAAGTACCTTTGAAAAGCTACTAATATAAATCACATTATTACCAGCCCCAGCAAAAGTTAATAATGGCGCTAAATGTGAACCCGAATAACGTAATTCCTCATTAAATCCATCCTCTATAATAGGAATCTTATATTTTGAAAATAATCTCATCAATTCCGTTCTTTTCTCCGAACTCGTAACAATACCCGTTGGATTATGATAAGAAGGGATTAAATATGCGAAATCAAAATCCTTTTCACGCAAACTTTTTTCTACTTCATTCGTATCAATACCATCATCATTCATATTAATTCCATGAACTTCAAGTCCATGTAAGCGAAATAGCTTCAATGCAGCATGATGAGTTGGATTTTCACAAATAACACGCCCTGATTTTTTCGATAACGAAGATAATACAATATCTAATCCTTCTGTAAATCCATTTGTAATTAAAATATCTTTGTTCGAAATATCTACGCCTTTCATTTCCATGTAATGAAGTAAATAATTCATTAACGGTCTATAACCTTTTGCATATCCGTAGTTCAGTACGATATCCCCTTCAATGGACATGCGAGTAAGAAAAGCTCTTTTGAAATTTTCAACATCAAATAGCTTTTCATCCGGTGCTATACTATTAAAAGCAATCATTCCTTTTTCCCAGCGAACACCATGTTTCATTAAATCTAATTCATCCGCTAATGCGGTAACTGTATTGAGTTTATTTTTCCAATCTATTTCAACAGACGAAGTGTTAGAAATATCAACCTTCGCAACAAAATTTCCTTTTCCTTTAACTGCATAAATGAGTCCTTCTTGCTCTAAATCCGCATAAGCAGCGAGTACTGTATTTCTGCTCACAGATAGTAATTCACTCAGTTCCCTTGTTGATGGGATTTTTTGGTTCCCTAGCAAATGTCCCTTCATAATCATCTTTTTTAAATAATCTTTCAGTTGAATATAAACAGGACGATCTTTCACAACTTTAAAATCTTTAAACAAATCCTTACCCCCTGCAATCATTTTTGCATATTTATTTCATTTTCAAAAGGTCCACTACATATGTGTTTTTTATTAATAGCGGTACGGTTATAAAACCTATAAATCCTTTCGATATAAATTGATTACATCTTTCAAAGCTGCTGCGGCTGCCCCTCTTGGCTTAGAAGCTCCACCAATTGTAGTAACTTGCCCCATTGTATCTGTAAAGAACGTGATTCCTTTTTCTGTCCCATTTACTTTTGCTAGCGGATGATCTTTATCTATTTCGCACGGTTCAACATTTAGATTTACATTGCCTTCCTCATCTTTATGCGCCGATGCTATTAATTTAATAATTTTATGTTGTTCCTTAGCATTTCGAATTTGTTGTTTTGTAACGTGCTCGATTCCTTTTATATGTATATCTGTAAGTGTATACTCTACTCCCATTAAACTGTTTGTTAAAAGTAACAATTTACATGCACTATCTGAACCACTTACATCTAACGCTGGGTTCGTCTCAGCAATTCCTTTATGTTGTGCTTCTTTCAGTGCTTCTTCAAACGTAATATCTTCCCCATACATTTTCGAAAGAATATAATTTGTTGTTCCGTTTAATATTCCCTCTATTTTTTCAATATTGCAACCAGCTAAACTAAATTGCCCAATATCTAGTGTCGGTAATGCCGCAGCAGTTGCACCACTATATCGAATTCGTACATTTGCGATTTTTGCTGCTTCATTTATTTCTCTCCAGTTTGTAACAAGTGCACCTTTTGAAATTGCTACTATATCCATATGTTTCTCAATCGCTTGTTTTATATATTTCTTTCCCGGATTTCCATCTTTAAGATTTGTAACTGTTGATTCTACTAATACATTACCACTTATGCTATTTGTTGCACGTTCTTTCGGGTGATGTTCTATATACTTTTCAATTGCTGCAGTACCGCCACCATACGTTAATAAATGATGAATAGATAAGCCTTCTTCATTATGTATTGCAATATTTCTACCTAATACGCCACTTACCACTAAATCTATTCCATATGTTTCATTTATATATAAATATTTTTCATTTAATAATTTTATAAACTCTCTTCCTACTGTCCCGTATCCTGATAATACAATTTGAATTTTCATAATATCCCCCCATATTTTTATACCAAATCCCTCTTTCAATATAATATAAAGCGCCCTCGAATTCCATCGAGAGCGCTTTATATTACCTATTTCGGTAGACGTGATAATTTTCCAGCAATTGTTCTATAAAACTCTTGAATGTTAGAAAAACCTAACGTGTCTGAAACACTAAGCCCTACCATATCAAGATGATCCCAATTTGCTTTCGTTTCGATATGATTCCATTTTCCAACCTGTAATAACTCATTATTATTTACAGTAGCATTAGAAGATGGTGCAATCATAGAATTTGTATTTACTACACCATCGTTTTGCCACCAAGAAGTATCTATTAATGGCCGGTTTTCTTCATATCTTGCATAAGAGCCTAAGAAGAATGCATTCCCCATTAGCACTTTATTCATCGTTATATGCGGTAGATGCAAACCTGTTATAGGTGCTGCTTGCGATGCATGTCCACTATAGGATAAGTAATATACATCCGATTGCGTCTTTACCCAATTATTTAACTCCTTTGCTCCATCAGTACTTAAATCCCATTGACTTATATCTTTTGTATTTTCCCAAATTGAACTATTTAAAATACGATCAGTATATTGGAAAAAGGACTCTCCAGTATTCTTTTTTATACCCCATTGATCCAATTTAAAATCATATAATGATAAATTATTGTTTCCACCTAAACTTGCAGCTGTAATGAGTAAATCTTTAACGAACGGCAACAGAAGACTTCCGTCCGCGAGTGTTGTACCGTTGTGAGGAGTTGCTAAAGTTGTAACACTATGAACATACGATTTACCACCTTCAAATAGTGGTGATATCTTTGTGTTCGGATGATTTTTCACATAATCTTTTTCTCCATAACTTCCTTCTTTTAATAACTGCACTAATGTTCTTGTCGTTTGTCCACCCATGCTATGCCCAACTAAATGAACTTTATTTGTTTCACTCCAATTCGGTGCAAATCCACTATAAATTCTACCAAAACGATTATGTCCATGTTTCTCAGCATGCGCCGCGCCGTAGTCTACTGTTCCACCGTTTATTTGTGCATATAATTCACATGCACGGTCCCAGTTACTAGAAACTGGCCCAACAGCTGCAGTATGTACTGTATAACCATTTCTTTTTAAATCTTCTTGTATATCATTAACACCACCCCAATATTTTACCCCTAGCATTTCCTCTCTACCCCATCCAGCAAATCCATTCACTAAAATGATAGGATAATTATTTTGTTGTCCCTCTTCAGCGTATGTTGTTTTTGCTGCGAATGAACAAACAGTCACAAATGCGAAAAAACATACTCTTAAAAATAACTTCCCCATACTTTCTCCCCCTAATAAAACGTTTACATTTTCCTATTAAAAAAATCTACACAATTAGTTTGCAACTTAAACATAATGTAAAGTATTTTATATACGTTGTATATATAGAAAACATACACAAATGTTGATAAATATTAAATCAAGTAAGCATTTACTTTTTATAATAAAACTCGTAAATCCAATTATTTAAATTTATAATTAAATATAGTTTCCTCATGTCAAATGGATTTAAACAATCATAAGAAAACTAATTTCATTGCTTGAAAAAGAGGGGAAAACCATGCAAATCGGATTAAACATTCATACATTATCTCAACCTTCTAAAATAACCCATCTAATCTTGAGCATAATACTATCTCTTCTACTAAGCTTGAAGATAAGAAATCTAATAATCTAATCAAATTTGATATTCGTACATCTGAACAAGAAATGAAACAATGAGATCATAAATTTAGCGAATTAGGCTTATGGAAAATGGTAAAAGACAAAGGTGTACCTTTATGGATCATACTTGAAATGCTACAAAAGGCTCGTAAAGAGAAGGAAACTCGAGATAGTTCGGTTCAATATTCAAATGGTATTGAAGAAACGAGCGAGACACGATTAAATGAAGTAATGTAAGTTATTTAAATGGTATTAAAAAGAGTTCGAGGTTGATATAGTTTCTATCAACCTCGAACTCTTTTTTAAGATTTTTCTCCAATCGTTACAAACTGGAATGACGCTTCCCCTATATAATCTTTAATTAACTTTTCTACTTTTAATTTTTCATTTATCAATGTATTATCTGTCGACATTTTAGGTTTTTCATCACCTAAAGACTTTTTCAAGTGGAGAAGGTGCATTTTCGTTTCATTTGCTTTTATTTCTTTATACACACTATCTTTTGCTACAATTACATACGATTGGTTTGGATACTTACGAGTGTTACCTATCCAAGCATCACTACCGTATTTAACAGCAATCTCCGTTCCTTCTAATTCAATACTTTTCAAATTTTTTCCATCTTCATTTGCAAACAAAAGCGATCCTTCTTTTGGTAAATTAGGTAACGTATCTATAGGTCTAAATTTGGATCCATTCTCTCTTTTACGAAAAACCTTTGTTTTAATCAACGCTTGCGCTGTGGATTCATTTAAAATTAATACTTGTCCTATTCCGAATGTATCTATTTTCACAGAAAACACTTCATTTTCTTTCGTAATCTCCTGATAACGATTAATAATTGGTGAAGTATAATTTTCCTCCCCAATAATTAATACACCGTTTGCTGGAAATCTATTTTCATTTTTAGAGCAAGCACTAAAGCTTATTAAAAGTATTATAATTAACATAAAAATGGTTAATGTTTTTTTCATCACAATTCCTTTCATAATTCATTTCTTTTTTATATACTTTTGTGTAATCTTACAAGCTGATATACTCTATTGCTCCATAGTTTTATAAAGCTTTTGTAAATAACGCCAACGTGTTATAAAGAAATATAAAGCCTGTATACATATAAATGAAATTAAAATAACGATAGAGCTATTTAAAATAGAAAAATCGACTAATTGTTGTAATGCGGTATAAGCAACTACAGTATGAATCACTGCAACAACAATCGGTAAGAAAAACATTAATACTAACTGCCTCGTTACAACTTTTTTTAACTCTCGTTTACTTAATCCCATTTTTGAAATCATTTTATATTGCTGTTGATCACGATCCAAATCAGTATATAACCGGAAATAAATAAAACTGGCAGCAAATGTAAAGAAGACGATTCCAACTAAAACACTTGCCATAAGTAATAACCCATTCGTTTGTTTTGCACGTAACAAATCTAATGTTAGAGCTTGAAAATGGAAGTCTCTTTCTTTAACATCTTCACTAAATATACTATTTAATTGATTTGAGATCTCTTTCGTTTTCAACCAGTCATCTACAACAAATCCGTAAGTACGATCTTTAACAACTATATCATTCTGATTAACATTAAAAGGAATTCCATCATATATATGATCTTGAACAGCAATATAAATACTACTAGAATCATGTGGTAAAACTAAATTTTCTAGAGCTTTTTTAACACGAAATGTCTTTGTCCAATCTCCTTGAATGATTTCAATATTCTTTTTATAGTCACCATTTTTAAATTCTTGTTTCTGCGATACCATTCCAGGTATTAGTAAAATTTCATCTTCTTTTTCAATCGTTTCTTGTTGATAACCGAGTGCTCTCGCAAGATCGTTATATTCACTTAACTTCATTACATATACGTTACTTTCTGTATATATATATGAAGATGAAGCCATTCGATATGGAATATTAGCATCAGAAAGGTGTTTTTTTATAATAGAAAGATGTTCGTCCACCATTTTGTCTTTTTCAGGCCCTATATATAGAAATGTATATGGGTTTGTCATCCTTACCAAATCTTTATTTCCAAGAGCAGCTGTCGTGCCAATTGCTGTAAAAGCAACCGCTGAAATAATAGATACAATAAAAAACATCGTTGCATTATCTTTCATACGGTATATTAATTCTGAAAACGTTAATATGTTGGTTCTTTTTAAAAAGAAAGATTCACTCCTTTTAGCAAGGTGCAATATATATACGCTACACTGTGTATATAAAAAGTACGTGCCTATAATTACTAAAAGCACACCCATTCCGAGCGTAATAAAACTATAATTTGAGATAAAGCGAAATACTAAAATATAACCGTATCCTATACTAAATAAAGAAAAAAGTGATAATAAAATTGACGATTTCGGTTCAGGCTTTGGCTTTTCACCTGCTTGCATAAGTTCAACAAGTTCTGTTACTTTAACCGTTTTAAATGTAATTAATGAAACGATTAAAAATAAGAAAAGAAACGTGATAACTGTTAATAATACAGCCTGTACTGGTATATAAAAAGGTAAACCGTTACTAATCATTAATACACTGGCGCTTATTAATAAAACTAGTTTAGAAAATACGAGGCCGATAAGAATCCCAATACAAATTGAGCCAAGTCCAATTAACATATTTTCAATTAACAATAACTTTTTAAGCTGTCTCATAGACATACCTTGCATCATTAAAATGCCAAATTCTTTCTTACGCGTTTTTAAAAACGAACTCACTGAATATAAAATAAAGAAAAATGAAAATACAAAAATCAAACCTTGCGAAACTTTAAATCCTAATGTACCAAATGCACTTATTGTTGCACTCGTCGACTGTAACTCACCTTGTAAATCAGGATGAAATAATAAAAGAGCGTACGTAAAGAAAATCATAATTGAAAATGCACTGCTTAAAAAGTGAGCTGCATATATACGCTTATTGCGAAAAATATTATTAAATGCGAACTGACGAAAAGTCATGCCTTTTCCCTCCTAACAAAGAAAGGACATCCATAATCTTTTGATAAAATGCTTGCCTACTTTCACCACAATAAATTTCGTTATATAATTGACCATCTTTTATAAAGATAACTCTGCTGCAAAAACTCGCTGCATACGGATCATGAGTCACTAACATCATCGTAGCTTTTTCTTCCTTATTTAGAGTATCTAACATCTCCATTACATCATTTGAAGATTTAGAATCTAAATTCCCTGTTGGTTCATCTGCAAGTAATAATTGTGGCTTATGAACAATTGCACGAGCAATTGCTGTTCTTTGAGCTTGGCCTCCTGATATTTCAAACGTTCTTTTATTCAATATATCTGTAATATTTAATTTCTCTGCGATTTCTTGTACGCGTTTGTTCATTTCTTGCACAGAAACGCCATCTAATGTCATCGGCAATACGATATTTTCCTTCACTGTAAGCGTGCTAAGTAAATTAAATGATTGAAAAACAAACCCTAATTGTTTCCTACGGAATAAAGCTAAATCTTCTGATGATAACTGGAAAGGATTTGTACCGTTTATTAATATTTCTCCTGAGGACGGAGAATCGATAGTAGATACCATATTTAATAATGTAGTTTTCCCGCTACCTGATGGTCCCATAATCCCTATAAATTCACCTTCTTGAATTGATAAATCAATATCTACCAATGCTTTAAAAGGTACTTTCCCTTTATATACTTTACTAATACTTTTTGCATGTAAAATTTCCATTTCTATTCTCCCTTCATTTGCACTTCTCACAATAGAGTGTAAATGAATTGTCTTAATGCTCATATTGATTCATCTTTCATTTATCTTACACGCTTGTAAGATTTCTAAAAAAACTGATAATGAAAATGTTTTCCAACTAAAATTAACGCATAACTATCTTATAATAATTGTATAGTGGTAGAAAATACAATTGTATATCAAATCTTTATTATATAAATGCAAAAAAGCTTAGAGTATTAGCTCTAAGCTTTTTTGCATTGTATAATCGCTCCTTTTAAAGAGCAATATTTTTTATCCACTCCGATTTACTCAATATATAATTATTATATAGTTGCTTTTCTATCGTCTGTTGGCTCATATAAGTAAATCCACATTTTTCAATAACTTTATTTGATGGTACATTTTTAATTAAAGCAATTGCGTTAAGGGCATCTACATTTGTATTTTCAAACAAATAATCGATCAACCCTTTTGTCGCTTTCGTTGCATAACCATTATTATGATATTCACTTGAAACAGCATACATAATTTCTCTGTTCGGTGCAGGGAGTTCATCTTTCATACCTGTGCAGCACCATCCAATAAATTCATTTGTGGCTTTCTTAAATATTCCTAGCTTTAATATATGATCATCTATGTTAGACGTTTTTGTCACTGCATCAAGAAATGCTTTGTTTGCTGGTATTTCATCATTGATAATCCAATGAGTCCTCTGTTCTTTCGTTGATTTCCAGTCGGGTAAAAACTTTTCTATTTCCGGTTGATTTGATATTTTATAAATACTCTCTGCATCTTTGACCGTAAACTCTTGTAGGTATATATCTCCACAATCTATTCTAAATAACTTAGTTAAACTCTCTTCTCCCATGTGAATCCCCTCCTTACTTACGCTAAAGTGCCTTGATCTGCTTCGTAAGTTCCATAAACCGTTCATCTAGTTCTTTATATTCTTTGTCTTTAGAAGTTAAAAAACTTAATTTACCTAATACTTCTTGTCTCTCTGTTTCTAACGTTAAACGTAGCTCTTCAATATCATCTCTTGTTTTAATAGGTGCCTCTAGCTGCTTTTGTATCGTATTATTTGAAAACACGAGTTTCGTGTTAGTTGTTTTCTCCAGAAAATATCGATCGTGAGAAACGATAACGAGTGTTCCATTATACTCAGCTAATGTATTTTCAAGTTGTTCACGTGAAGGAAGATCAAGATGATTCGTCGGTTCATCTAAAATAAGTACATCTTTTTCATCTAAAATATAAGCCATTAGCTTACATTTCACTCGTTCACCCATACTCATATATCGAATCGGCTCTGTCCATTGAGTAGCTTGGAATCCTAAATGTTTCATTAAATTTTGGACTTTTCCTCTTTCTTCAAATGTCTCTTTATAAAATAAATCTTCTGGCGATTTATCCAGTGGTAAATCAAATACTTCTTGTGTTAAATAACCGATGTTTGCTGATGGTGAAATCCATACTTCTCCTTCGGCAGTTTCTGTTCCCATAATCATCCTCAGTAACGTTGTTTTCCCGCTACCGTTTGGTCCAACAATCGCTACCTTCTCACCGTGTTGGATTGTAAAATTAACGTTTTCAAATAATGTCTTTCCATGAAAGTCTTTTTTTAATTGCTTTACTTCTAAAAAGCGTTTTCCTACTTTTTTATTCGCCTGAATAGAGAACTCGACTGAATACTCTTCTTTCACACATTCCACTTTCGTTTTCTCCAGCTCTTTTTCGAGACGTTTTCGTTTTGACTTCACTTGCGCATCCATTCGCTTCGCTTTTACACGATAAAACTCTTTCACTCCTTCTTGTTTTGTAGATTGCGCATGTGCCTTTTGTGACCATGAGCTTAATTCTTTTATATGTGTTTCTACTTGTTCTATCTTTTTTTGTTGTTTTTCATATTCACGCTGCTGCGTCATTCTTTTCTGCTCACGTGCTTTCATATAACTCGTATAATTACCGCTATGGTCAATTAATTTCTTATCCTCAATTGACCATATTCTTGTTGCGACAACATCTAAAAAGTATCGATCATGCGATACGACGATAACTGTACCTTTCATATTTTTGATTTGTTTAATGAGAAATTCCGTACTCATCTCATCTAGATGATTTGTCGGTTCGTCTAATATTAAGACATTAGGATTTTCAGAAAATCCTTTTGCTAGTCGAACTTTCAACTTTTCACCACCACTTAAAGTATGAAAATCGTTCGTTGGCACGCTCCATTTCGCAAGAAGTTCGGCTTCTTTTGCAATTATATCCTTACTAACGAAAGATTCTTTTTCTTGTTCAACATATGCTGTTGTCATATTCATTTGCATCCATTCAACAGTACCTTTTGATGGTTCAATCTTCCCATTTATTAATTGAAGTAACGTTGATTTACCAGCACCATTTTTGCCGATTAATCCAATAACATCCCCTTGTCTTACTGTCACATTCATTTTCTCTAACAAAGTGTTTTCCTTTATTTCAACATAAACATCATTTAATTTTAAAAGTTCTTTCATAATACCGATCCCTTTCATTAAGGGAGAATAAAAAAATCCTCCCAAATAAATTTGGCAGGATTAGTCGTAAAAATATTTATACCCAAATAAGCTATTGCGCAACTTAAATAGCAATACCGTTGTATGGAAATTGGGCAGACTAATCCTATTTTTTAGAAATTGAAATTTATTTAATTTCAACATTTAAAAATAAGATTAGTTAATCATCGTCCACCCATCATTCCTTTCCGTCGTTAGTAACCATATTGTACCATGATAATACTGTATGAGTAAATGCAATTATATGTGCTGTTATAAAGAGTGCTTTCTTCTTGGTCTATTTATCATTTCTTAACTACATATTGAACAAGCATTAATTACATTTGTTGTACTACTGGCTTTAGAGTTCCCTAGTAATAAACTTCTAAGCACTCCCTCTTATATAATTTTTATATAAATTTATCATTAATCATATATTATACATATTACATTTCAATTCTTATAATAAAGATATCATTTTTAAGGGGGCTTCTACAATGGAATTTAGCAAACTAGGAAACAGTGGATTAACAGTAAGTAAGATTGCATACGGTAACTGGATAAACCATGGTGGAAAAGTAGATGAGGATACTGCAAATGACTGTGTGAAAGCCGCACTAGATGTCGGAATTACAACGTTCGATACTGCTGATGTTTATTCAGACACTATAGCCGAAGAAGTACTTGGCCGATCTTTGAAAGGTATACGCCGAGAAAGTATAGAACTCTGTACAAAAGTATGCCATCCGACTGGACCCGGAAAAAATGATCGAGGCTTATCACGAAAGCATATTTTAGAAAATTGTAATGCATCTTTACGTCGATTGCAGACAGACTACATCGATGTCTATTATGCACATAGATATGATACAACAACCCCTCTTGAGGAAACAATGTTAGCTTTCTCAGATCTTGTACGACAAGGTAAAGTCCTTTATATTGGCGTAAGTGAGTGGACATCGGAACAAATTACCCGCGGTGCAGCGCTTGCACGAGAAATGAAAATTCCACTCATCGCTAGCCAACCTCAATACTCGATGTTATGGCGAGTAATCGAAACTGATGTGATACCAACATGTCAACGTGAGGGACTTGGTCAAGTTGTATGGTCCCCCCTCGCACAAGGTATTCTCTCTGGAAAATATCAACCTGGTAAACCAATACCCACTCAATCACGTGCTAATTCAGATGCTGGTAAACCATTTTTCCACAAACTCGTGCAACGTTGGATGGATGAAGATGTACTCACTGCTATTCAGGAACTTAAACCCATCGCACAAGAAAATGATCTTACCTTATCTCAACTCGCAGTTGCTTGGGTGCTACAAAATCCAGCTGTTTCATCTGCAATTATTGGCGCATCAAATCCGGAGCAAATAAGAGAAAACGTAATTGCTTCTAGTGTTAAATTGCAACCTGAAATTATGGATCAAATTGATAGCATACTAAAAGGTTTCGTTGAGTACGATCCAAGTAAAACAGGTTGAATCATCAGTGACTTTAAAATAAAAATAGAAGTTTCCCTTTCCAAATTCCCACTGCCCATCCTATCAAGATGGGCTTTTACTTTTCAAATTCAAATTGTGAAGTTGCATAAACCTCTCTAACAACTGTTAAGAAGTTCTCTAACACGACAGACTTTTCATCTTGTCTCCATCCAACATATAAATTTATTTTCGGTGTATTTTCTTGAATGTCTTTATACATGACACCCGATTTTTTATAACTTTCCACCGATGATGGAACGACAGAAATCCCCATTCCTGCTGCAACTAAATTCACAATCGTTTGCATTTGGATCGCCTCTTGAACAATATTTAAACTTACTCCATGTTCCCAAAAGTAACTAATAATTAAATCATAAAAGTTTGTACCGAAATGACGAGGAAATAAAATAAATGGTTCATCAACTAATGATTTGATTGAAATGTTAGGTAACGAGATTAAAGGATGATCTTGATGCAAAACTAATTTTAAACATTCTTCAGAACAAACTTCGGAAGCTAATATTTCATTATTCTGCTTGGAACGAATAAATCCAATATGAATTTGTTTTTCATATAGCGCTTTTATTTGCTGGTCTGTTGTCATCTCGCGTAATATAAGCTGTATTCTAGGAAAACGTTCTCGGAATCTTTTTAATATCTCTATTACGGTTTCTGTAGAATCGACAAAACCGATTATTAAATGTCCTATCTTCCCTTCATCCGCAAGCTGTGTTTCTTTAATAGTTCTATCTACTTGAAGTAATGTTTGCCGCGCACCTTCTAAAAATATTTTTCCAGCATCCGTAAGTTCAACCATTCTTTTCGTTCGATGAAAAAGTTGAACTCCTAATTCTTCTTCTAATTTACGAATTTCTTGACTTAAAGGCGGTTGTGCCATCATAAGACGCTCTGCTGCACGACTAAAGTTTAATTCTTCTGCCACTGTTATGAAATATCTCATTTTACGAATATCCATTACAATCCCCCTACCATAAACGAATAATAAACAATTCGCTTTTACTTCTCTTAGGTAAATAATTCTTTATTCCCAAGTGGTACAAAACAAGGCTAAAAAACTTATCTCCAAAGTTCTTTAGCCTGAATCACTTGTTACACATTAAAAAATATTATTCGTACAACGGTACCTTTACCAACTTCTGAATGGATTTCTACACTATGTCCTAATTGTTTCGTAATTTCATATACAAGATAGAGCCCCATTCCAGTTGATTCTTTAAAATCTCTACCGTTTTCTCCTGTAAAGAAGGGTTTGAATACTCTTGGTAAATCTTGCTTCGGTATCCCTACGCCATTATCGATAATTTCAAGCACAACTGTATTACCTTCCTTACAAGCTTTCACTTTAATCTTTTCTCTACTACCTGATGAATATTTAATTGCATTCGATATAATTTGTCCAATTAAAAATTGTAGCCATTTCGCATCACTTTCTACAGTAATACCCTTATCAATTTCAAGCTCTGGATATACGAAATTCCGGATAAAAAAGCGTTTATGTTCATGTACAGAATCATTCACTATTTTATGTAGTTGTACTCTTTCTACATAAAAATCTTGTGTAAATGCCTCTAAACGTGCGACATACAGTGCCATCTCTAACCCCTTTTTCAACCGATCCGTTTCCTCATTAATACTTTCAAAACGCGAATCCACTTCATCTTGTGTAATTAATTCTATTACAGATAAAGGTGTTTTCATTTGATGAATCCACTGATTCATAAAGGTTAAATGATCATTATTTTTTCTCTCTTGTATCTGGAGCTGATTTTGATAATGGCGATATTGTACCTCAAGTAAGTCTTGAAGCGCAGTTGATAAAACTGCAAAATCAGATTTTTGAACAGATTCATCCAAAGATTGCAACGGATTTGCTAAACGTTCATAAAAAGATCGATGTGTAAAATAACGAAATACTAAATAACTCACCATAAAAAAAGCACCTAAAAACATTGCATATAATGCCGTTGAAATATGATTATGTCCATCAAACCAATAAACTAAGAATATGGCTAGTAGTTGGATCGCAGTAAAACAAATAAGTGGTATATGATCACGTATAAATAACCTTATCATTTTTCCATACCATTATCCCAAGTAATATGTAATCTATACCCAACACTACGAATTGTTTCAATTGCTCCTTCAATTTGTAACGTTTTTAACTTTTTACGCACACGTGTTGTATTTACACTTAATGTATTATCATCAACATAGGATTCACTATCCCATAATTTATTTAATAATACTTCCCTACTCACAACACGCGGATAGTTTTTCATTAGCGTCTCTAATAAAATGGCTTCGTTTCTCGTTATATCAATCTCTTGGTTCCTAAGTTTTAATACAAGTCTTTCGGGATATAAACTAAGACCTTGTTGCTCAACCATTCGTTCTTCTAGTTTCGGTGCATAGTCTCCGTAAGCACGTCTTAAATGACTTCGAATTTTCGCCATTACAACTTCATAATGAAACGGCTTCGGAATAAAATCATCGCCACCATTTTCTAACGCCATAACTTGATCCATCGTACCTTCACGGGCCGAAATAAATAAAATCGGACATGTGGAAACCCCGCGAATTTGACGACACCAATAGTAACCATCAAAACTTGGTAAATTAATATCTAATAACACTAACTCCGGTTGTTCTTCTAAAAATATGTCTAACACATTTTGAAAATCCGTTACAATAATTCCTTGGTAACCGTATTTCGCAACATATGTTGATAATAGCTCCGCAATTTTCATATCATCTTCAACAATCATAATTTTGACCATTTCTGAACTCCTTTTTGATCCACAATCTCAAATATACTTATATAAATACTACCTCTTTTCACAAAATCCGTAAAATAGAAAAAGAATACTTTTATACAAAAGTATCCTTTTTCTATTTTTTTTATTTAATATGAAATTGACTTAGAGAAAACCCTAACTTCTCCACATATTCCCTTCCTAGTTCCATCCGCGCTGTTTTCAGTGGATCCACAACTTGGCATACTTTTAAATTACCTGCTGCTGATAATAAAAGAGTTGCATCAGCTTTAGACATTTCTAATTCTTCATGTAAAAATGTCACCATATTACGTACAGCGCGATTCGCTGCATCATCTAACAATTCCTCTGAAGCAATCGTCATTATTTTTTCTTTTTGGATAGCCATTGGTAGTGGCCATTTCTTTTCTTTTATAATTTGAACAGTTACAGTTACCTCACCAGCAACCTCTACTCCACTAACACCAATTTCACCATCACCCATCGCAGCGTGTAAATCACCTAATGCTAAAAGAGCACCAGGAACATTTACAGGTAATAATAACGTTGTTCCTTCTTTTATCTCTTTACAATCCATATTCCCACCATGATCATGCGGTGTGCCACATGAAATACTCTCTTCTTTCGGTGCAGTACCAATCACACCAATCATTGGATTAATTGGAATTTGCAGTTCTTTTGAAAATGAAACATGTCCATTATGTATTGGGACAATTTTTACTATATTTTCATTTAACTTATCACCCATTACACCAAGGTTCGCACCTGTCGTTAAAACTCCGTGCCCTGCAATTTTAATTTTTTCAATCGTTACGACTAAAATATCGCCAGGTTCTGCGTCTTTAATATATACAGGTCCAGTCGCTGGATTAATTCGACTCCAATCTAGCTCTTGAAACACAACATCTTCAGATTCAATTTGATTTTCAAAGCAATCATATGTTTCAAATACAAGACGGCTCCCAATTTCTACTTCAATACATGGATTATTTTCTGGTGACATTGCGTAAATGATATGTTCTTTATGAATACGATGCATAGTACCTCTCCTTTTTCGTTTTTATCTTCTATATAATAGTTAGCTTTTATCTGTATAAGCTCCTTTTTAAAATTAGTAGTTATTTTCAAGAAAAATGCACTTAGCTCATTTTGAAACATACACTCTTTACTATAACAGGTTAAGAAAGGTGGTATTACAATGCCCCTTATTCCATACAACGAAAGTGACGTTGATTTATTAGCACGTTTAATCCGTGCTGAAGCTGAGGGCGAAGGCCGACAAGGTGAACAACTTGTTGGCTGTGTTGTCGTAAATCGTGTGTTTTGTGATTGTTTAGATTTTAAAGAGCTTCGATCTGTGCGTGATGCAGTATATCAAAGCCCTGGCGGATTCGAAGCAGTTCAATACGGTTACTTTTATCAACGTGCCCGTGAATCAGAAAAAGAAATCGCAAGAAAAGTTTTACAAGGTGAATGGCGCTGGCCAGCACGATGGGCTCTTTGGTATTTCCGTCCAGTTGGAGCTTGTCCGCCTGAATGGTATAACCAGCCGTTTGCAGGACAATTTAAAAGCCATTGTTTTTATGAACCACGTGGTGATGAATGTCCGAAAATGTATTCAAGATAACTAAACTTAAACAACGCAAGTACTTATTTTTTTGAGTACTTGCGTTGTTTTTACTGTAGTTTAGAAATCTAATAATGTGATGAATCTTCTGGTGCCTACCACATGTATTAATAACGGTATACGTGGACCACTTGATTGATTCATAACGAGCCTATAAATAATGGTAAATAATTGTTTTTGATTTTCTTTCATTATTTTTTTATTTTCATGATGACAAATCGTATACAATTGCTCCATTAGTTTAGAATGATCGTTATTAGAACGAAGTATTTTACAAACTTCTACTAGCCATTTTTTCTGCCTTTCATCCAATGTGTTATAAAACTCCGTATTTTTCTCTTTATTTACCGCAATTAATTTTTTAGATTGCAAGTTTCTTATCCAATACTCAGCACGATTACTTATCGCTATCATTTCAGGTAATGCATAGCTCCTATCTATTTTCTCTAATATATTTTGTAAAATAGATGAATCAAAATTTAATAACGGTAAAGTTCCTGCTACTTGATTAAACTTTGGATATTCTTTAAATCGGCTATCAAGTATAGAAAGTTTAATTGCATCAAATAAATCTTCATTTTTGATTGTTTTATTTTCATAACTATCCTTCAATCTCTCATACTCTGTATAATTGCGAATCACATCTTCATCAAGTCCAATATGAAATGCTGCATCAGGCTTATATTTTGCAAACATAAAAAGAATTACTTCTGGTACATACACTTTTAATAAGTCGCTAGGTGTAATACTATTCCCTGAAGAACTGGACATTTTTTCATGATGCCCTTTAATTCCAATGAAATCATAAGCAACGTATTGAGGGGCTTCACAATTGAATATTTTCCTTGCAATTTCTTTTGATACATTATAACTACCTGTTTCCGATGAATGATCTCTTCCGCCCGGTTCGAAAATAACATCCTCTATCATCCATCTCATCGGCCAATCGATTTTCCAATTCAGTTTCATTTGATTTGTATTTAATACTGATAATTTATTTTGATTTCCACATTCACAGTCATACAGAACTGTTTTTAATACTTCATCAAAATGTGTAATAGTTGTTGCATCTTTCCCGCAGCTCTCACAATATAACGTAACGGGATAAAAGTTTTCTCTATCTTCTTCTCTGTGTATTCCTGTTTTAAAACCCATTAAAATATCATATATTTCTTTTCTTTTATACATAGACTCTAATATGTTTTCGTTATACCTTCCGCTTCTATATTCAGCATGTTGATATATGAATTCCACTTCAATCCCAAATGTTTGGAGCGATTTCTCAAACTCTTTTTCAAAATGCTCTGCGTACGAGTTATGACACCCATACGGATCAGGAATATCACAGTATGGCATACCAATATATTTTTCAAAAGATGGATCAATATTTTTAGGAACTTTTCTAAACCTGTCATAATCATCCCATGAAAAGATAAAACGAGTCTTTTTCCCTAAATCTTGCAGAGCCCTTACAACGAAATAAGTCGTTACTATTTCACGGAAGTTCCCAATATGAACAGAACCAGATGGACTAATTCCAGCTGCACAAACAAAAGTTTCTTTGTTTGGATGTTTTCTAATTAATTCATGTGCTACTTCATACGCCCAATGCATATGCCACTCACCTCAATTGTATTTTCACATTTTCAGTTTTATACAACAAAAAAACTCCCACCCCCAAGATTATTCATCTTGAGGACGAGAGTTATTAGCTTCGTGGTACTACCTCAGTTTGTTAATACGTCACCATATTAACCTTTTCAGGTACGGCAAAATATGCTTATACCCTATCTCTATAACGGGAGAACCCGTCGCACCATCCCTAAATAAATTAGTTCCTTGCG
>Ga0102589_1001440_pt1 | contig 32449 bp, 33 predicted proteins | sample AraplaMF_Col_mLB_FD_76858 | JGI IMG/M metagenome (GOLD analysis project Ga0102589, IMG submission 76858) | Arabidopsis root microbial communities from the University of North Carolina, USA - plate scrape MF_Col_mLB | ecosystem: Host-associated > Plants > Roots > Endosphere | place: USA...
TGCCGGTGGAAGTGTTCTCGGCCGTCGGTTGCGGATTGTTCGTGCCGGGATTGGTCGGCGTGGATGGCGTGGTGGGCGTTGCCGCACCGCCGCTGGAGCCGCCCGAGGCGCAGCCAGCCAGCAGCACTACCACTGCCGCACAGGCAAGTGTCGTCATCTTGAGACCGCGCGTTTGCATCGTCGACTTCATGACCTGTTCTCCTTCAATGTTCTTTGTGAGTGTTGGCTGTCTGCGTGTCCTGTGGCCCGCGCCGTCCTGCCGGAAGGGCGTTGCGATACCGGTAGCGCAATCGGTGTGCCAGCCTCAATCGCATGTTCGATACGGCGGGTCGGCACCGTGCGTCAATGGTCCGCAGAGGCTTGCGCGGCGCGGGTCTGCGGGCGATGGCATGCATTGCATGCGAGGCGGCCAGGCGATACCAGACCGATGCCGCGCGGTGTTACGTGCTACGTAACGTGACGCCCCGGACGTAACGCCGGACCTCATGCGCTTTTCATCCTCATCCGCTAGTCATCCCCACCATGTCTCAACCCTTGCGCCGCACGCGAAAGGGGCCGCGTAGCAGCGTTGCCGTTCCCGTTCGTCACGGCCACGTTACGTAACGCGTAACGCCTGGCGCGGTGTGGCGCCGCGCCGCCTGCTTCATGCGCGCGTTTGACCCATCGCCCGGAAAGCCGCGTCGGATGGACGTTTCCGCCACACCTCCCCTTCCTTCGTATGGTGCCGGGGTAATCCTTTCGGACCATTGGCATACCGCTTGCGCTTATCGAAACGAACACGGCACGCCAACGCACTCAGCAAGAATTCAAATGGACGCGTGACCGTGAATCTCGGTCGGGAAAACCAAAGGAAAAAGGACAACGGTCATGCGTCAATCACAACAACAGTTCGGCAAGCAGATTCTCGTGGCGACCCTGCTGGGGTCACTGCTGGCACTGGGCGGTTGCGCCAGCGGCAGCGGTTCCACGTCGATGGGTACGAGCGGTGCCGGTGGTTCGGGCGGCTCGAACAACACGGCCACGACGGGCGGCACGGGTGGCACGGGTGGCACTGACAACGCCGGCATCGGCGGTGGTGGTGGCGGCGGAAATGGCGGTGGCGGAAATGGTGACGGTGGTGGAGACAATGGCGGCGGCACCACGCCGAAGCCGCTCACGCCCACCAGCACGGTGGTCAACAACGCGGGCGGCATTGTCAACGGCGTAGGCAACACCGTGAGCGGTGTAGGCGATGCCATCAAGAACGCTGACGTTCCGGTGGTCTCCACGCAGACCAAGGACGGGCTGGCCGGTGTGGTGGGCTCGCTGGGCGATGCCGTCACCACGCTTGGCACGGGCTTGCAGAGCGGGCTTGGCAACATGCCCAACGCTACCAACCCGCTCGGCACGACGGTGGCCAGCACAGGCGGCGTGGTCAGCCAGGTTGGCAACGCCGTGACGAATGCCGGCAGCGCGGTGGCGGGTCTGGGTAGCGGTCCGCTGGCACCGCTCGGTGCGCTGACCACTCCGCTCGGTGGCGTGGTCTCGCAAGTGGGCGGCGTGGTCGGCAACGTCGGCGACAAGCTTGGCACCGCACTCTCCACGGGGCCGGTCGAACAACTGACCAGCAGCGTGAGCAAGGCCATCGTGCCGCTGACTTCCACGCTGACCAACGGCACGCAAACCCTGGGCGCGGCAACCGGCCTGGGCCAACCCATCAACAACCTGCTGGCGACGGTAGGCGGCGCGCTGGCCACGGCCGGTACGCAACTGACTAACACCAACACCCCCGTGGTCTCCGGTGTCGGCGGCATCGTCACGGGCGCTGGCACTACGGTGGCTTCGGTGGGCGGTGTCTTGAACGGCCCCGCAGGCGGTAGCGCCGGTAGCCCGCTGGCACCTGTCACGGGCCTGATCGGCGGACTGACTGGCGGACTCGGCGGACTGGGTGGTTCCGGAGGCAGCGGTGCAAGCCCGCTTGCTCCGGTGACCGGCCTTGTCAGCGGCATCACCAGCGGACTGACCAGCGCCACGGGCGGCAGCGCCAGCCCGCTCGCCCCCGTGACCGGACTCGTCAGCGGCATCACCAGCGGACTGACCAGCGCGGTCGGCGGCGCAACCAGCGGTTCGGGCAGCAGCGCCAGCCCGCTGGCCCCAGTCACCGGCCTCGTCGGCGCACTGACCGGCGGCAACGCACCGGCCCCCAGCACTGGCACCGGTGGCAGCACGGGTGGCACCAAGCCGGCGAATCCGCTGGCGCCTGTTACGGGCCTGGTCGGCGGACTCGTTGGCGGCCTGACCGGCGCACTGGGCGGCAAGCGCTAGGCACTCGGCACCGGGCGCCGGAGAGCGCCCATCCATATCAGGCGTGACGGCCACGAGGTGGGCGGTGGGGAAGCGGCATCCCCACTGCCCGTGGCACGCAACGCCATAGCCGCAAAGCAGTTTTCATCCGAGGGGTAAGACCATGCGACCACGCACTCGCGTTGCTGCGCTGTTGATCGGCGTCGGCGTCATCCAAAGCGGCCTGTCTCACGCGGAACGGGGCCCCGTACAGGGCGATCCCACACAGACCCTGCCGAGCATTGCACCCAGCAAGCCGGCCCAGAGCAATGTCACCGTCCAGGTAGAGCGGCCCGATTCGGCGCTGCAGAATCTGCTGGCCGCGCGACTCACACCCAAACACTTCCAGATCGAAGGCTCGAAGACGCTGCCCTTTGAAAAGATCGCCGCGCAGTTCGCACCGCTCGCCAATCGCGAGATCACGGTCGCCGAACTACTGCAGGCCGCAGAGGCCGTCACGCAGATGTACAAGGACGCCGGCTATCCCCTCTCGTTCGCATTCGTGCCAGCGCAGAGCTTCGAGAACGGCAACGTGCTGGTGACCGTGGTGGAAGGCTATGTCGCCAACATCACGGTGCGCGGCAAACCCGGCCCGGCCGAAGGACGCCTGCGCAAGATCGCAGAGCAACTGAAGAAGGACCGGCCCCTGCGCCAGGAGAGCTTCGAGCACTACGTCAACGTGCTCGCGCAGCAGCCCGGCATGCAGGTCAATGCCACGGTGCAGCCGCCCACCACCACCGACGGCGCGTGCGACATGATTCTGGAGGTCAAGCGCAAGCCGTTCACGTTCGGCACCGGCGTGGAGTGGATGTCGCCCGGCGTGCGCGCCATCGCCACGGCCACGACGAACAGCCTCACGCCGCTGGGCGAGCAACTCTCGGTCTCCACGCTGTTCCCCAAGGGCCGCGACAACGAGGAGTACTACGCCGCCACCTACGCACAGCCGCTGGGCACCGAGGGCATGCTCGCCAAGGTCACGGCTTCGCACTATCGCGGTGTCCCGCAGAACAGCTCGCTGGCGCCGATCGGGTTCGAATCGCGCTACGTGAACGACTCCAAACGGCTGGGCGGCACGCTGAGCTATCCGGTCATCCTCAACAACCGGCACGTGCTGACGCTCGCGGGCGGCTTCTATGCCAATAACCAGTTCGAGCGCTACACGCAGGCGGTGCAGCCCGGCGCGGGGCGTCAGGTTGAGTTGTCTACCAGCGTGCGCGTGGCCACGGCCGAGGTGTCGTACCTGCAGCGCGGTGTCGGCGTGACGCGCAACGCCACGTTCGGCGTCTACAAGGGCTTCGACGCGCTCGGCGCGGATCGGGAGAACAACAACAATGACCTCAGCTTCTGGCGCACGCGCCTGGCGGTGTCGCAGGCCAGCGACCTGCCTTTCGGCTTTGGCATGTCGGTCTCCGCAGCCGGCCAGTACAGCGGCAACCGCCTGGCATCGAGCGAGCAGATCAGCTTCGGCGGCCGCTTCTTCGGGCTCGGCTATCCGGCTGGCGAAGTGGCGGGCGACAAGGGCTGGGGCGCGTCATTCGAGATCAACCGCCTGTTCACGGTGGACTTCACGTATCTGAAAACGCTGCAGCCGTTCATCGTGACTGACATCGCGCGTGTGTACTCCAACAGTGTTTCGCTGTCGCACCGCAGCCTGCAATCGGTTGGCATCGGCCTGCGCTTCTCGGACCGCCGCTACTACACGATGGATGTCTCGGTGGCGCAGCCCGTGGGCGACAAGCCCACGAACGCCAGCCACCGTTCGCCGCGTATCAACCTGCTCTGGTCGTACCAGTTCGATTGAACGCCGATGCGGCGGGTCAGTTCACGCGGAAGCCTATCTTGAGCGTGACCTGGAAATGCGCGATCTTGCCATCGGTAACATGGCCGCGCATTTCCAGCACCTCGAACCAGTCGATGTGCTTGATGGTCTCGCCGGCCTTGGCCAGCGCATTGCGAATCGCGGCATCGTTGCCATCGGGCGACGTGCCGACGATCTCGACCAGCTTGTAGGTGTGGTTGGTCATATCGGGTCTCCAGCAGTATTGGATAACGAGGTTCGGACACGACGCTCCACAGGAAAGCGTCGCACGGCATGCCTTCATCATAGGCACCTGCTGGATCGAGTCCCAAGGCATGCATGCAGTTCCCGACTTTCTGTTGCGGACCGGGGTTGGTGCCTGTTACGCTGCGTGCCCTCGATTGCCTGTCCCTCCCCTCCCTCATCCTGTTACCCGATGTTTCTTTCCTTGCCTCGATACAGGCGGCTTGCTATGGCCGGCCTGATCGCCATCGCATCCGCAGCGGGCACCGCCCAGGCCCGCACCGTCTCCACGCTGGAGCACCTGACCCGCACGTTGACCGAGCCGCGCCCGCAGACCAGCCAGTTCGCTGCAGGCAGCACGTACACACTGTGCTTCGTGCCTGACGGCCCGAGTTGCCAAGACATGATCGTCGATGCCATTCATCGCACGCGCCGCCAGTTGCTGATTCAGGCGTACTCCTTCACCAACAAGGAGATTGCCAAGGCCGTGGTGGAAGCCCACCAGCGTGGCGTGGACGTTCGTGTCATTGTTGACAAGAGCCAGTCGTCCGAACGTTACACAAGCGCCACCTTCCTCAAGAACGCGGGCATCGCCGTCGTTATCGATACCAAGCCGGCCATCGCCCATAACAAAGTGATGGTGTTCGACGAGCAGGCCGTGTTCACCGGATCGTTCAACTTCACGAAATCCGCCGAGGAGCGCAATGCCGAGAACGGCATGCTGATTCGCGGCGACAGCGCGGTGGTGAAGGCGTACTCGGACAACTGGCGCACGCGTTACGGCAAATCCTCGGCGTATTGAAGCGGGCCAATCAGGGAACACCATAGGGGCGCCAAGTGAGCAGCGCCTCTCATACGCGGCGTGGCCGGACGATTGCGGTCCGAACACCCCGCTAATGCGCGCATGCCCCGACGTCTTCCCGCAGGAAGATCAGTCAAACGCTGACAGACGACCTGCTGCACCGCAGTATCTACTACGGGTAACGTATCCGCGGATGCCGCGCGACAAGTTGTTGGTTGTTGCCCGGCCATGCACCTGCCGCATGGCCCGTGTCGCGCCATCCCGCCAACCCGAGGCAGGAGGAAGCGATGCAAACCGAAAATCCAGCAATCCGTAGGCGCCTGTGGTGCGCCGCTGGCGCGGCTGCGGTGGCACTAGGTCTGTCGATGCCCGCGCAGGCGGACATGACAACATCGACGGCCGGGCCGTTCACCTACGTCTGTGGCGGCGTGGCTGCAGACGAACAGGCCGAGATGCGCGCCGAGGCGCGTCACTACGACATGGGCCTGCTGTTCACGCAGGGCGGACGCGGCGAGTTCCTCTCGGACGTCAACGTGAAGCTGATGCGCAACGGCAAGCAGGTGGCGGAGTTCACCTCGACCGGCCCGCGCTGCCTGATCCGGGGCCCGCATGCGTCGTATCAGGTAGTAGCCACCTACGAGGGCACGTCGAAGCGTACGACGGTTGCCACCGGAGACAAGAACGTGCAGATGCGCTGGTAAGCCTCGGCACGGAACGTAGCGATCAAGCTGTACTGATCAAGCTGTACTGAGCCGCCTCCGGGCGGCCGCCATGCCGGCTACCGCCCCGCGGAGCCGGCATATTTTTTTGTGCGACGGCTTTCGCGCTGACCCTGCACGATCGCCGCCGCAGTGGCACACTTGCGCTTCCATTCCCCTCCCGGAGTCTGCGGAACCATGACCACCACGCCCAACAATCCCAACAGCCGCTGGATCAAGATCGACACCGCCGCTGGCAGCTTCGACGCGTACCTGAGCCTGCCCCCGGCCGGCAAGCAACCCGGCGGCCCCGGCATCGTGCTCGTGCAGGAAATCTTCGGCGTGAACGAACACATCCGCTCCGTGGCAGACCAGTACGCCGCCGACGGCTACGTGGTGCTCGCCCCCGACGTGTTCTGGCGCTCCCAACCGCACGTGGAACTGGGCTACACCGGACCAGACTGGGAAAAGGCCATGACGTTGTACAAGGCCGTCAACCTTGAAGACACCCTTGGCGATATCGCCGCCACGGTCAGCGCCCTGCGCAACGAGATCGGCCAGGGCGGCAAGGTGGCGGCCGTAGGTTTCTGCTTTGGCGGACTCACATCGTTCCTCTCCGCCGCACGCGGCCTGGTGGACGCCGCCGTGCCGTACTACGGCGGCGGCATCCACAACCATCTGCACGAAGCCACCGCGCTCAACGTGCCCGTGCAATTCCACTACGGCGCCATCGACTCCCACATCCCGCAAGAGGACGTCGAGAAGGTGCGCCAGGCCGTCGCCGGCAAGCGCGGCACCGAGATCTTCGTCTACGAGCAAGCCGACCACGGCTTCAACTGCTGGGCGCGTGGTTCGTACAACCAGCGCGCGGCTGCACTGGCGCATGGACGCGCGTTGGTGTTTTTGGCGAATGCGTTGGCGTAAGGCCACACATTCATCCGATGCGCTGATTTATCCACATTGCCTTGAGGTCCGCTACACGCCGTAGCGGACCTGTTTCAACCGTGTGGGGCGCCGCCTGCAATGGGTGGCGCGCTGCAACGGATGCTTCTCCTTCTGCAGCCTGACATTCGTCACGGCATATTTCCCATCTAAATTCTGAATTAAGTAAATTTAATTTCACTTTGAGTGAATTCCTATTTACCAGATAGGTGAGATTAGGATCTTAGATAGAACGCCCTATTTTTCTGATAGCGATTCGGATTTTCTACGTAATTTTTCTTCAAATTAAAGATTCAACTATCTTCCATGCCAATGGAACGATTCGGTTCGATCCAGAAATGGGAAAACCAATCGCTATCGTTTTGGCAGTCACACAACAGTCAGGCCGCCATGCAAATTGCCTGTCTATCCCGTTTCAAATAGCCTGAGTCCGCACTGCCCGCGCTGGCAAATCCAGCTCACATGCACCGCATCGAACCGTGCCGATTCAATGCCCGGCATGTCGAATCCGTTCGCGCAAAAGCCGATCTCATGAATATGAAAGCGAATTTTCCTGTCACGACAAGAATGCCGATCTATGTGCTGGCCGACGGGGCACAGTTTCCTGCCGAAATTGCTCCACTGATTGCACAAGCGCCGGCGTATCGGAATGTCTATGAAGGGATGCCGGAGGAACGCGCCGAAGATGCCTCGCTGTTCCTGGCGCGCATCGATGACGATCCACCGGAGTGGATGAATCGGCTGGATGAGCTGGATCAGAAGATGCCCTGCATCTCGCTGATCTTCAGCGATGCCAGTATCGACGCGCTCGCCACCCACTTTCAGCAGTTCCTGCTGGCAGACCTGAGCGAAGGACTCACGTCACTGGTGCGCTACTTCGATCCTCGCAATATTGCCGTCTGTATCGAACTCTTCGGTACCGAAGTCTCGGAGCAGCTGATTGCCCCGATTTATCAATGGAGGTACCGCGGACATTCGCGGCATTGGCAATGCACCGGGGGCGGCGCCCGGTATGCAGACATGCTGAAGACCCCGGTAGATATCAGGCTCAACCAGCGACAGGTGGACTACCTGAGCGCGCACAGCGAGCCGGACCAGATGCTGTCCAGCCTGATCCAACGCGGATTCGTCGACGGCAGCGGGTTCTACGTCACGCGGTTCGAGAATTTCATACCGCGATACCGGCAGGTTGCCCGATGGGGTCTCACAGCGCCCCAGTGTCGCCTCAGGTATTGCGAACTCAGCTACCAATACGGCTTCGCATTCGACCAACACCTCCATATTCGGCAAGCACTCGAGGCACGCATGCGATCTGGCGCCGAGCTTGTCGAGTGCATCGACGCGTTGCCGGACTATGTGTGGGAGGAACTTGCGGCCGGCAGGTAAGGAGCCCATCCGTAGACAGGACACAAAAAAAGAGGGAAGTCGCACCGTTTAAAGGAGAGGCCCATGTTGGTATGGAAAGTAATAGGAAGATTAGTGTGGACGTTACTTGGAGCGTCCGTGGGATTCGTCGTCTCAGGAGTGGTGATTGTTTTGATCTTGGATTGGATCATGAACTCGTCACAGGACTATGGATACGGGTTAATTGCCCTTATCGTGCCGGCGCTAGCCTTCCTGGGGTTGAGTGTGATCGCGGGGGCCGCTTTCGGCTTGTGCTACACGCCCGAAAAATCCAAGCGGACAGAAAACAGGCAGCAGACTCCGCCAGGTCAACAAAGCGAATCCCCACCCCACCCCGCCGAAGGAGAGAGGAAAGCTGGCCGCGGCACACTGCTAGTGATCGTCGCAGTGCTGACAGTGGCATTGGGCGGTCGATTGCTTGCAACGCATCCGTGGTCGCCGTTGAAGCTGGGGCGGGCGCCAGCGTCGACTGCCACCCCTGGTGCAATCGCTGGCCATGGACTCATTGATCCATGGGGCGAAGGGAAATCCGTCAATACCAGAGGGCTCGTCCGCTGGTCGTCGAGCGCGAAGCCGTGCAGCGATGCATGCGTGGCGCCTCTGCATCGCAGGCGGATTGCACTGACCGAGGATCGAAATCATGAACGCACGACATGAGATTGCCCGCCATGGGAAAGTCGATCAAAAGATCCCACCGAGCTACCTGAAAGCCCTGACGATAGCTCTCGCTACAGCCTTCCTGCTTGGCTGTTCCGATGGCGACCCGATGCGCCGGTCCGCGGAATCGCCCGCGGCCACATACGAACTGGCACCGGTAGTGAATCCGGGCGGTGTCAGCGGACTCAACTACACGCCGCACTACATCGTTCGATTCGGCATCACCGGAGAAAACGGCATGCGAGGAGGTGGTCCCAACATCCGGCGTGCGGAAGGCGACGGCCCGGCTGGTGGAGGCGCGGAGACTTGCTGTATCGGCATTCCTGAAGTCTGGAAGCCGGACATGAAGGTCACGATCCGTTGGGGTGCAGAAAAAGTAGCAGATGGCAAGACACCTGCTACGCACTACGTGGCCGAAGCCCGCGTTCAGGAATACGCACGGCGGACGGCGGGGATGTGGGCAATCTTCCTCCCTGACAACCGGGTGAAGGTCATGGTGCGGGATGGCAATGCCAACGGACGTAACAGCCTCGATGTCAGGCCTGCGGATGATGACCCGTATGTGGCACAGGGGTTTAGCGACGAAGACGCAAATCGAAAGCTACTGCAGAGTCGCTACCGGAATGCCGAGATGGAAGCGAGAGAGCGCCGCCGAAGGGCGACCGCAATGGAAGCCGAGGCGCAAGACGCTACAGCGGACGAAGCGACGAAACTGCTTGCAACTGCTGCGGAGGAACGCCGATAGGCCGAGGTTGCAGAAGCAACGGCGGTCGAGAAAGAGAGGCTTCAGCGGCAGGTAGTGGAGCGCGAAGCAGCGGAGCGATGCCGGCGTGACGCCTCGGCGTCAGAGGCGGATTGCACCAATACAGAATCGACATCATGAGCGTACGACATCCAACTTCGCACCCCAAGGCAGTCGATCGAAAGACGTCGCCGAGTCGCCTGAAAGTCCTGACAACAGGGCTGGCTATGACCTTCCTGCTTGGCTGTTCCGATGGCGACCCGATGCGCCGGTCTGCGGGATCATCAGCGGCCACATATGAACTGGCGCCGGTAGTGAATCCGGGCGGCGTAAGGGGACGCAACTATACGCCGCATTACATCGGCGGCTTCAGCTTCACTGGGGAGAACGGGATGAGGGGGGCGGCCCCAACATCTGGCGTGCCAACGAAAAAGGCCCGGGTGGCGGAGGCGCCGAAATGTGTTGCGCCGGTATTCCCGAAGTCTGGAAACCGGGCATGAAAGTCACGATCCGCTGGAGAGCGGAGAAAGTTGCAGATGGCAAGACCCCTGCCACGCATTACGTGGCCGAAGCTCCCATTCCTCAGTATTCACGGCAAACAGCGGGCATGTGGGCGATCTTCCTGCCCGACAACCGGGTGAAGGTGATGGTGCGAGACAACAGTGCCGATTCCCCTTACAACGTCTGGGAACGCCCTGCTGACGACGACCCTTATATCGCGCAGGGTGTCATCGACGAAAAAAAACAGCGTGAAGCAGCGGAGTACCGGCGCAAGGTAGCCAAGGCCACGGCGACAGAGTTCCGCCGCAGGGCGGCGCAAGCCGAAACGGAAGCGCTTTCTGCATCGGGAATCGAAGCTGCGGAACTGCGTCGCCAAGTGTTGGAGGAGCTACGACAGGCAGCAATCGTCGAAGCGGAGGCCATCGAAGCCGAAGAACTTGTCCGCAAGGTAGTGGAGCGAGAAGCAGCGGAGCGATGCCGGCGCAATGCCTCTGCATCGCAGGCGGATTGTCTGAAAGGAAACACCGAATGAACATCCTACGTTGGCCGGCCAGGATGCCGGAGACCGGTGAGGGCCGTCTGCCGGAAAGTCTCAACGCTTTCAAGTGCGGAGAGGGCAAGGTTACCGATCCGCTATGCAGTTGTGAACGGACATTGCATATCAGCCTGTTCTTCGACGGCACCAACAACAATGATGACGAGAACAATGAATGGCGGGATTCCCAGAACGAAGAATCACACACCAATGTCGCGCGGTTGTTCAATGCGGCGATCGAGCACCCTGAGGCGAACAAGTTCAAGTTCTACATAGTTGGCGTCGGAACACCGTTTCCAGAGATTGGCGAACACACGTATCACAACAAAGGAAAAGCCTTCGCCAAGGGGTTCGCCAAACGGTGTGCATGGGGTTATACGCGGGTTTTGTCTGCCATCTACGAATCCATCGTGTTGCCCGAGAAAAGGACATTGATGGACGACCCGACCGCCAAGAAAATCTGCGAGGATCTCGACAAGGGAAGACAGTCGCCAGACCTCAAGTACAAGGAAAACATCGTTGCGATCTCCCAGCGGAACCGCAAGGAAGATGGGCAGCGCAACCGCGTGATCAAGCACGTCTGGATCAACGTGTTTGGTTTCTCTCGCGGCGCAGCCGCCGCTCGCGTCTTTGTCCACAAGCTCGTCAACGACTGGGCGCCGAAGAGCAAGATCGCCAACAGCATTTCCTATGGTGTCAACTTCGTCGGACTGTTTGACACCGTTGCGTCGGTGGGACTACCGGACTCGGCCAATGGCATCATCTCCGCCCCGATACTCGACGGTCACTTTGAATGGACCAGCAGCGGCAGGCTGAATATTCCGTCCACCGTGAAGCGCTGCGTGCATTTCTTCTCCATCCACGAACAGCGCATGAGTTTTCCGCTCGATACCGTGCGCGAGGGCGATGGCTATCCACAGGGCCCGGGCAGGCTGCTCGAAGTCGCGTATCCAGGCGTGCATTCGGACGTTGGCGGTGGATATGTTGCCGGTGAGCAAGGGAAGTCGCGTGAAGGTGACTATGACAAGCTAAGCCGCATTCCTTTGCATGACATGTATATCGAAGCCCTGAAGGCGGGCGTTCCCCTAGATCTCCAGGAGGGGATCAAGGGTTCTGAAGACCTGACCCGCGACTTCGGAATATCGTCTTTCGTTTGCAAGGCCTTCAACGCCTGGCTCGACAAGGTCATTCCGATTCGCACCGTCGAAGACGCCATGGAGTTCGGCATGCGCCAGAACCTGCTGTGGCGCACGCTGCGTGCGCGCATCGGAACGGGGCAATACATCACGAACCGGACTTTCTACAAAGCCGCGCGAGAGGACAAGCTGACGCCAATTCAGGTCGAACAGGAACACGACAAACGGAAACGGGAAGACAGCGAGTTGGCACGTCTGCGGTACGAACGGGGAACAATGGCCGGAACTGGACCAAGCGTGACACGAGGAATGTTTGCGATCTATGGTTTCAACGACAACACGACCGAATCCGAGGCCCGACAACAAAAGATCGCAGCCAAGGACGCCGAGATCCAACGCCGTGAAGAAGCTCTCTATGCCGAGATCGCGGGCAAGCCGGTCGAGAAGGCCCGGCCCGGCGAAGGCGCCGGCGATATTGTGACCAACGACAGGACAGATTTGCTCGAAGGCACCGAGGATTTCCGGCTCTTGCTGGCATGGCTTTATCCGCATCAACACGATGTCTGGCAAGCCGGCATGAAATTCATGCCGCGACACGCCATGCGGCTCGACAACGATATTGGCAATCCCTATCAGGGTTCACCCGACGCCATCGAGGAGCAATGCCGGCATCTGAGCGTGGCGCGTGAGAACCGTCCTGCCGCGGATACAAAGGATGTCTTCATGGTGACTCCGGAAATCACCATGGTTGCTGCGGCGGTGTCGCCGCACTTCTTTGTAGATGATCTCGTGCTGGAACCCGCGCCCGAAATGGTGGATTACCTGCGCAAGTGGACCGCTTCCGCAGCGGTGGATCACTTCGAGCGCTATGAGAAGGCTGCGGTCAAGCTGTTCGACGACTATATCCACGACAGCCGCGCCTGGTTCCGTGTTCCTCATTTTCATGAGTACGCGCCCGGAGGCTACGGTTGGGCACGTACCTTCTTCGTTGGCAACGATACGCGGATACGCCATCTGCGCGTCAAGATTCAGGGATTCATCGAGAACCTGCGCGATAGCAAGGATCAATTGCGAAGAAGTCAGCGGCCGCCAGGAGTGCCACGCTGATTGGCAACCCCACACAGCCAAACTGCACACAGTTCACAATCAATACGGCATCGCCACCCCATTCTGGATCTTGACCCGATCCCCGATGCGCATGTTGTACGGGCTGCCCTGCGTGAGCGTCAGGTAGCCGTTGTCCTGCGTGCGCACACGGACGCGGAACGCGGCAGGGCTGGTGCTGGAGCGCTTCTCCACTTCGTTGCCCGCCAGCGCACCGGCTACCGCGCCGCCGATGGTCGCCACGGTGTTGCCACGTCCGCCACCGACCTGATGGCCGAGCAGGCCGCCCACCACCCCGCCAATGACCGCGCCGGCACCGCTGGTGTCAGCCGGTTGCCCGCCCAGTTGTTCGATCGACTCCACCCAGCCATAGCGCACCGCATAGGGATCGGACTGACCGTAGTAGCTGCCCTGTCCCGGTTGCTGCGGTTGTGGCTGTTGCGGATAGCCATATTGGTCGTAACCGGGCTGCTGCGGATAAGCCGGTTGCTGCGGATACGACGATTGGGGATAGGAGGATTGCGGATAGCCTGGCTGGGCGGTGCCGCTGATTTGCGTGCCTGACGTTCCCTGGTCGTAGCCAGCATTGCCATAGCCACCATATCCGCCATAGCCCGTCGCTGCACCCGTGATCGCACCGGTCTGATAGCCCGTCTGGTAGCCATCGCCGTACCCCGCACCGTAAGGCACGGCACAGCCGCCCAGCACGCTGGCAGCCAGCGCAGCGAGTGCGGCGGTGCGAAAGGCTGGACGAAGACCCCGGCGCGCCGACGGGCGAGTCGGTTGAGCCGGATGGGACGGGATGGACATGATCGAAGCTCCGGCGCCTGCGCGCAGAATCGCCCGCAGAATGAGGGCATGTGGATATTGGGCGGCAGTCTAGAGCCGCTCTCCACAGGCAGGTGTCACCGGAGATTGTGTTGGGTAACCGGCTGTAACGCTACGCCGGATTCCGCAGTCAAGCGTCAGCCGCGTTCGGATTCGTCGTCGTTGAACGCGGTGATGCGCGCCACACGGAAGGCGCCGCGCAGCGATTCGAGTTCCGCACGATGCAGCGTGGCCAGGCGATTCAGGCAGCGCTCGCCCTTGGTCAGCAGGTGGATCTGCACCACGCGCCGGTCGTCGGGATTCACCCGGCGTGTCACCAGCCCGGCTGCCTCGCAGCGATTCACCAGTGCCACCACGCCATGCTGCTTGGCCTGCAGGCGCTCGGCCAGCTCGCCGATCGACGCCCAGTTCTTCTCCCGGCTGCCCCGGATGTGCAGCATCAACAGGTACTGCTGCACGGTCACGCCTTCGGCCTGGGCGGCGTCTTCGGAAAACCGCAGGAAGCGGCGAAGCTGGTAGCGAAAATCGGACAGGGCTTCGAAATCCTCCTTGCCGAGGGCGACCTCGGGTGCGGCTGGCCTGGAGGCAGACTTGCTGGCTGATTTTGCGGCGGGCTTTCGGGACATGAGCACTAAACGGGACGCGGAGATCACTGGTTCGGGCGCCATTATAGGAGCAGCGGAATTTACGCCCGGTGCGTTGACGCGCATACGGGTGGTATTTTTGCCGCAAGCCCGTCAGGCCGGTATGGCAGAATCTGTGCGGTCGCCGACACCCTGTCGCCAAGTCACACCTCAACACGCCTGAAAGGGAAATCCGCCCGATGTTCACGGAAATCGTCCTGTTCCTGCTAGATACCGTCTTTACCCTCTTCGGCATGGCACTGCTGCTGCGCCTGTGGATGCAACTCACCCGGCTGCCCTCGCGCAACCCCGTATCGCAGGGGGTATTCCAGGTCACCGACTGGATCGTGCGTCCGCTGCGCCGCATCCTGCCTGGCATCGGCGGTATCGACTGGGCCACCGTGGTGTCGGTCTACCTCACCGCGGTCGCGTTCCTGGTCTGCCGCACGCTGATTCTGGGCGCCGATCCGGTGTCCTTCCTGCCCGCCATCCTCGCCCTGGCCCTGCTGACCATGCTCAAGTGGGCCATCAGCATGGTCATGTGGGTCACGCTGCTGATGGCGGTGCTCTCGTGGGTGAATCCGCAATCCCCGCTGGCCGGACCCATCTGGCATCTGACCGCGCCGCTGCTGCGCCCGATCCAGCGCGTGATGCCGCGCCTGGGCGGTTTCGATCTCTCGCCGCTGGTGCTGTTCGTGGTGGCGCAGATCCTGTTGATGGTCATCGCCGGGCTCAGTCGCGGCGTGGTGTGAGCATGTACTAACCTGCGTGGCGCGCCCGGTGGCGGGGCGCCACCGTATCACGGAATGAACCCCAAGGGTTAACCCGTATTGTTCGGTCAGTTGGACAGAGTGTCGAGGAATCACCCTTTTTCGGGGGGGTGTCGAAGCCTACATTACAGCCAGCGCGGAACCACCGCGTTCATGCCAATAAGTAGGAACAGCACAACCATGAAGACCCTCGCTCTCTCCCTGATCTGCGCCATCGGCCTGTCGGCCGCTGCCACTGCCGCCCAAGCTTCGCAATCCGTATCCGATCTGGCCCGCCTCGACGGCAGCATCGGCCGCAAGATCGACCCGTACCTCGACGGCGCCCGCAGCGTGACCGAAAAGCGTGACGTGTTCACCGAAGGCGCCCGCAGCGTCACCGAAAAGCGCGATGTGTACTCGGAAGGCGCCCGTGGCGTGACCGAGAAGCGCGACGTTTTCAGCGAAGGCGCCTGATCTCTCCTGATCCAGCGCTCGCCTGCATGCCCCGACTGCCATCGGGCGCGCCAGCAGGTTCGGCGTGGTGCCCCTGCCACGCCTGACCGGTAGCCCGGTCCACACACGCAAGTTACTGCCCGAGATCGTCGAGATCTTCCCCCATCATCGACTCGATGGCTTCCATGAATGCGCGCACCTTGCGCGGCTGGAGCCGCCGGTCGGGCAGTAGCGCGAACACCCTCAGCGGCGGCAACGGGTAATCCGGCATCACCCGCACCAGCCTGCCCTGCGCAATCTCCGTCCCCGCAGCCGTCATCGGCACCCGTGCGATGCCCAGACCGGCCAGCGCAGCCTGCATGCGCAATTCGGCGTTATAGGTCTGCATACGTGGCCGGATCGGCACCTGCACGCGCGATCCATTCCTTGAGAATTCCCAGACCGAGGCGCCCGGCGTGGCCAGTGTGGGCATGTTCGAGAGGTCTTCCGGCACCATCTGGGCGGGCAGGCTGGCCGCCAGCGACGGCGCCGCCACCAGGCCGCGCTCCACGTGCCAGATCCGGCGCGCGATGGTGCCGGAGTCGGGCAGGTCTGCATCCACCGTGACAAAGGCGATGTCAAAGCCCTCGCGGATCGGATCGACCAGCCCCTGTGCGATTTCCACGGTGATATCGAGCGCCGGGTGGGCCGCCAGCGTGCGGCAGATGACGCCGCCCAATTGCTGGGCGCCGAATTCGTAAGGCGTGGCGATGCGGAGCATGCCCTGCACGCGTTCCTCGCGTGCCAGCGTCTCCTGCCGGATTTCACGCAGGCGGGCAAACAGCGGCGCGACATCGCGATACACGGCGCCTCCGGCGTCGGTGAGCCGCATACGGCGCGTGGTGCGCTCCAGCAGCTTGGCGCCGATCGCTGTTTCCAGGCGGATCACCGCCGCCGATACGCGTGATTTGGGGCAGTCCAGCGTCGCGGCAGCCGCCGTGAACGTGCCCTGCTCCACCACACAACAGAAAGCCTCCCAATCGTTCCACTGGATTGTCTCGTTCACAGACCCGTTTCCCTTGCCAGACACTATTGTCGTGACCGCCTGTTGCCGTAGGATGCGGCAATGTGCGGACGCACATTATGCGGCAGACATCTTCGACCCGGCGTCAGACTGGCAAAGCCCGCACATTTCCTCTACCCTTTCGGCCTTCCCGAATCCTTTCCGAGTCCTTCCGATACATGGCGAATCCAGCCGATCCCGCACTGCCCGACGCACCGGCCGCCCTCTCCGGCGAGAAGCCCAGCGACAGTTACGTCCAGTCGTTCGCGCGCGGCCTGTCGGTGATCCGCGCATTCGATGCCAGCCATCCGGCGCAGACCCTGACCGAGATCGCCCAGGCCAGCGGCCTGACGCGCGCTGGCGCCCGCCGCATCCTGCTGACGCTGGTGGGCCTGGGCTACGTTCGGAACGACGGACGGCTGTTCCGCCTCACGCCCAAGATCCTGGACCTCGGATTCGCGTACCTGACCTCGATGCCGTTCTGGAATCTGGCCGAGCCGGTCATGGAATCGCTCTCGCAATCCGTGCACGAAAGCTGCTCGATCTCCGTGCTCGACGGCACCGAGATCGTCTACGTGCTGCGCGTGCCGGCGCGCAAGATCATGACCATCAACCTGTCGATCGGCAGCCGGCTGCCTGCCTATTGCTCGTCAATGGGTCGCGTGCTGCTGTCGGGGCTGAACGCCGAGGAACTCGATGCCGTGCTGCAGGCGTCGGACCTGCAACCGCGTACGCGGCGCACAGTCACCGACCCCGCCCGGCTGAAGACGCTGATCGCCGATATCCGCGCACGGGGCTGGGCGCAGAACGATCAGGAACTGGAAGAAGGACTGGTATCGCTGGCCGCGCCCATCCGCAACCGGTCCGGCCAGGTGATCGCTGCCATCAATATCAGTGGCCAGGCCAACCGCACGAGCGCCCAGGAAATGGTGGACCAGTTCCTGCCTCCGCTGCAGGAAGCCGCGGAGAAGATTTCGGCGATGGTGGGGTTGAGGACGTAACTCAAATACCGCCTGCTGGTTTTCTCCCATTGCATGGGAGAGGGGAGCAAAACCAGCGGCGAGAGGAACGCGTCACCGCGGCCCCACCCTCGGCTCCCACGACACCGCCACATCCCCCTTCACAAACGTCTGGCAAGCCATCCGATAGCCAGCCTGCAGATCCTCATCGGTCAGGTGCTTGCGCTCCTTCGGCTTCACGGCGTCGGTATGTTCCAGCCCTTTCTCGACCTTGCACTTGCACGTGCCGCAAATGCCGCCGCCGCATTTGAAAGGAATGCCGCCCTGCTCGCGCAGCGATACGCGCAGCAGGTTGCTGTTCTCTGGCGCGGTGACGGTCTTGCCGGCGTTGGTCAGGAAGGTGATATCGACGGTGCGCGCCTGCACGGGCGCTTTGGTGTCCGCTGCGGTGTCCGCCTGCATCATTGTTTCCTCAGTGAAAGATCCATGCTGCCAAAGTGCGCCAGTTGCCGAAGCGCGGCGTGGGCAGCGTCGAGCGTGTCGAAGCGCTCCAGAAATTTGACGGGTACGTGGTTGACCACGGGCGCGGCGTCGGGGCCGTCCGTCTCGTCGATCACGCGCACCTTCGTGGAAGCCGGCGCGTCCTCCAGCACCGCGATCACGAAGGTGGCCTTCGGGCGCCCGTAGAACAGGTATTCCCAGGTTTCCACGGGCACCACGCCGGGTACGGCCTCGGTGCGGAACTGGCCGGGCTTGCTGGTCAGGATCACGAACATGTCAGACAGCCCTGGCCGGCAGAGCCACCTGAACCTGCGGCGATGACTCCGGCTGCTCCGGCTGCTCCGGCTGCTCCAGTTCGATATCGTGCGTGAGCCAGAGCTGGCAGGTCAGCCGGAACCCCTGCTCCAGCCGCTCGCCCAGTTGCTTTTTCTCTTTCCAGTTCGGCGGCGGCAGGTGCTCGGCGCCCGCCAGCACGCGGCACGCGCACTTGGAGCATTTGCCCATGCCGCACTCGTAGCGCAGGTTCGGATACGGAAACTGCTTGATGCCGGCGCGCACCACGATGTTGGTCTCCGGCTTGACCTCGTCCACGTACACCTGTCCATTCTTGTGGAAGACAACTTTCGGCATGGCGTTCTGCTTGAGTTCAGTGAGTTGGGATCAGTGCCAGATCAGCATTGCGCAGATCGTCGACACGAACAGTCCGGCGAGCACCGGCAGCAGCAGCGCGCGCACGGCATCGAGCACCGGCACCCGCGCAAACCCGGCCACGGCAATCAGCGACGACCATGCGATCAGCGTGCCGCCACCGGTCCACACCGCGCCCATCTGGCCCACGGCCGCGAGCGTGGCGGAATCGAATCCCACCACCGGACCCAGCGCCCCGGCCAGCGTGCCGGTCAGCGGCAACCCGGCAAAGCCCGAGCCATCGATACCGGTGATCATGCCGACGAGCAGCACACCGAACGCCACCAGCACGTGGTTGTCCGGAATCATGTGCTGGTAGGCCTGGATCAATTCGAACAGCAGGCTGGGCGCCTTGCCGGCATCCACACCGAGAATCTGCGCGGCGGTCTCACCGGCGCCGACAAAGAAGAATCCCGCAATCGGCAGCACCGAACCCATCGCCTTGAACGCGAACACGAAGCCGTCCGTGATGTGCTCGGGGCAGACGTCGAGCATCCGGCGCGGGCCCTCGGCGGCCAGCGTGGCCAGCATCATCAGCACCGCCGCCACGCCGCCCACCAATGCCGCTGCCGCACCGCCCTTGAGATCACCGGCTCCGGATGAAATCTTCGGCAGCACCATCAGCGTGACCACGCAGAGAAACGCAATCGGCGTCAGCACGGCAAAGAACTTGGACCACTTCACGCGGCGCCTGGCCACCATGGCCAGACTGCTTTCGATGTTGGCGTCGGTGACCAGCGGCTCCTCATGCGACGTGCCGCGTGCAATCTCGGCCTTGTCGAACGTGCCGGTCGCTTCGACGGCCGCATCGCTGCCTGATGCGCGCGCTTGCCAGCGATCCAGCAACGCGCCGTTGGCCGGCACGATATGGCGCCGCATCGACAGGTACGCCAGCGTCAGTGCGATGGCACCGGTAATCACCGACAGCACCAGCGCACGATCCGCTACCACGGCTGCGCTGACCGCCGCGCCCGCCGCCTTGGCGCTGATACCCGGCGCCACGCCAATCACATAGTCCGACGACAGCGCCATGCCCTGCCCAGCGATGGCAATCGCCATGGCACCCGCCAGCGGCGGCAAACCCGCGGCGATAGCGGCTGGCAGCAAAATTGCCGACACCAGCGGCACCGCCGGCGTGGGCCAGAAGAACAGCGAGATCACATAGGTAATGCCCGCCAGGATGAAGTACGCGCTATGCCCGTTCTTCATCACCACGCGGAACGGCTCGACCATGCGGATATCCGAGCGCAGGGTCTTCAACGCGTTGAGTAGCGCGGTCATGAACGCAATGACCAGGAAGATGTTGAACAACTCCTTGGCCGCCACAAGGCTGGCGGAGAAGATGCCCCCGAGCGCACTGACCGGGTTACCGGTAATCGCCAGGATGACGAGGAAAGTACCGACAATCGACGGCACCACAACGTTGGCTCGCAGGATCATCGTCAAGACGATCACTGCCACGCCTAGCAGATACACCCAATGGGCCAGGCCGATCTCTACGGTTTGATGCATGAGGCTCCCCTGATCATGGAGGCCCTTGTGGGGGCGGTATAAGAATGTTCTGAATCTGAAGCCGAAACCTGAGCGGCTCTCCGCCTGCTCGTTTTTGTCTGCTACCAATTTGTATACTATATCCCGACAGGTTCCCGGAACAAGCAAAAATTGCCGGATCTAGGGAAATCCCCCGATGGGTGCGCGAATACCCCGGAAGAACCGCATGGCAGCACGGTTTCCGGGCACACGGCACCAGCCCGGCGCAGGATGTCATGGTGAAAAAACCCACTGGCGTTTTCTGGAATCGTGTGTAGACTGTATACTAAATTGTTCCCACGCCATTCGAGGACGTCCCCACGATGCTCCATATCACCGACGCGATGATCGACCGACACGTCACCGCCGCCGACGCCCAGGGCGCGATGCGCGAAGCCTTCCGCAGCTTTGGCCAGGGCGATGCCGCCATGCAGGAACGCATCCGGACAGAGGCGGGCGGCGTGAAGCTCTCCACGCTCGGCGCGGTCATCCCCACGCAGCAAGTGGCAGGCGCCAAGATCTACACGACCATCGCCGGGCAGTTCTCGTTTGTCATCCTGCTGTTTTCGACGGTTGACGGCCGCCCACTGGCCTCGTTCGACGCGGGCGCGATCACGCGGCTGCGCACCGCAGCCTGCACCGTGCTGGCGGCGCAACAACTGGCCCGTCCCGGTGCCGAGACGCTGGCGCTATTCGGCGCCGGCACGCAGGGCGTGCAGCACGCGCTGCAACTGTCGGCTGCACTGCCGCTGCGGCGCATCCTGATCTGCGATCCGTATGCCGATACCTGCGCTGCCAGTCGCCTTGCCAAGGCGTGCGGCATCTCCGTCGAGTTCGCCAAACCCGAAGATGCCGCTGCGGCGGCCGACATCATCGTTACCGCGTCGCGCTCCACCACGCCGTTGTTCTCCGGCGATCTGGTGCGCCCCGGCGCTTTCGTCGCAGCTATCGGATCGAGCCTGCCGCAGACGCGCGAACTCGACGACACGCTGCTGGCGCGCGCCGCCGCCGTAGTGGTGGAGTGGCGCCCGCAGTCGCTGCGTGAAGCCGGTGATCTGGTGCTGGCCGATAAGTCCGCACTGCCCGACAGCAAGATCGTCGAGCTTTCCGAAGTCCTGCTGGCGTCCCGCACCGTGCGCCAGTCCGACGACGACATCGTCATTTACAAGTCAGTTGGCGTCGGCCTTGAGGATGTGGCGCTGGCCGGTGTGGCCTGGCAACGCATTGAAGCGGCGCAGGCACTCGCCGCCTGACCCGGACCGCGCAAGCCCGGCGCTGCGCGGTTTTTTATCGCCCGAATCACGTTGTAGAAAGTATACAAAGTAGTCCTTCCACCCCGCGATCAGAAGATCCAGACACAAGGAGCCTCAAATGGCCGAACTGATGAACCGTGAAGAATTCCGTGCTGCGCTCGAAAACGCCATCAAGGGCAAGAGCGCCAACCAGGCACCGTTCAGCAAGGCATGGGCCAGCGGCACGCTCTCGCGCGAGCATCTGGCGCGCTGGGCCGAGAACCACTATCACTACGTGGGCCCGTTCGCCGACTACCTCGCCTACATCTATGCGCGCACGCCCGACCACATGACCGAGGCCAAGGACTTCCTGCTGGCCAACATGTACGAGGAAGAGATCGGCGGCGATCGCCACACCGACCTGCTGATCCGCTTTGCCGAAGCCTGCGGCACCACGCGCGAACGTGTGGTGAGCCCCGACAACATGTCGCCCACCACGCGCGGCCTGCAAAGCTGGTGCTACGCCGTGGCAATGCGCGAAGACCCGGTAGTCGCTGTCGCCGGCCTCGTAGTGGGCCTGGAGTCGCAAGTGCCGTCGATCTACCGCAAGCAAACCCCCACGCTGCGCGAAAAGTACGGCTTCACCGACGAGGAAGTGGAGTTCTTCGACCTCCATATCGTCTCCGACGAAATCCACGGCGAGCGCGGCTATCAGATCGTGCTCGAGCACGCCAACACGCCCGAGCTGCAGGCGCGCTGCCTGAAGATCTGCGAGATCGGCGCGCAGATGCGGCTGCTGTACACCACGGCCCTGTACTACGACTACGTCGACGTGAAGACTGGGGCCGAGGCTGTGGCCGCCTGAGCGGTCACCTTACGGCATTGCCCCACGCCGGATGCCGCGCCCATGCGCCGGCGTCCGGTCCACGCATCCCCAGAGTCCCTCGACAGAGCCCCCACAATGACCGAGACGTACCGCAACTACATCGACGGCGAATGGTGTGACAGCACCAGCGGCCGCACGCTGGAGAACGTCAATCCGGCTGACACGCGCGACATCGTGAGCCGCCATGCCGCCTCCGATGCGCGCGACGCCGCTGCCGCCGTCTCCGCCGCAGCCGCCGCGTTCGATGGCTGGAAAAAAACACCGATCGGCAAGCGCGCGAAGATCCTCAACGATGCCGCCGCGCATCTGGAAGCCAACGCCGACACCATTGCCGCCGAACTGACACGCGAGGAAGGCAAGGCGCTGAACCTGGCGCGCGATGAAGTCATGCGCTCGGCGCAAACGCTGCGTTTCTACGCGGTGGAAGGCCAGACCTTTGGCGGTGAGAGCTATCCGAACGATGATCCGGACATGCTGGTCTACAGCCAGCGCGAACCGCTGGGCGTGGTGACCGTGATCTCGCCGTGGAACTTCCCGGTTTCGATTCCAGCCCGCAAGATCGCCCCGGCGCTGATCACGGGCAACACCGTAGTCTTCAAGCCATCGTCGGACGCGCCGCTGTCCGGCTATCGCCTGGCCGAAGCCTTCGTGCGCGCTGGCATCCCCAAAGGCGTGCTGAATTTCATCACCGGCAGCGCCGCCGAAGTGGGTCCGACCATCGTCGAAAGCCGCGCGGTGCGCGCCGTGTCGTTCACCGGATCGACCGCAGCCGGCGAGCAGATCCATCGTTCCGTGCCGATGACCACACGCACGCAGATGGAACTCGGCGGCAAGAACCCGCTGATCGTCATGGAAGACGCCGATCTGGACCGCGCCGTGGATCTCGCCATCAAGGGCGGGCTGTCGCTGTCCGGGCAGGCATGCACGGGCACGAGTCGCATCCTCGTCATGCGCGAAGTGAAGCAGGCCTTCACGGAAAAGCTCGTCAGCAAGGTCAAGGCGCTGAAGATCGGCAGTGGCCCGACGCCGGGCATGGACCTCGGCCCGCTTGCCACGCGCAAGCAGCTCGACACAGTGCTCGGCTATATCAAAACCGGCAAGCAGGAAGCCACGCTGCTATGCGGCGGCGAGCGGCTGACCGACGGCGATTTCGCGCACGGCTACTACGTGGCGCCGGCCGTATTCACCGATGTCACGCAGCAAATGCGCATCGCACGCGAGGAAATCTTCGGCCCGGTGCTCGCCATCATCGAAGTGAGCAGCTATGCCGAGGCCATCGCCACGGCCAACGACACGGAATACGGGTTGTCCGCCGCCATTGCCACGCGCAATCCGCGCTATATGCACGACTTCGCGCGCGATATCGAATCCGGCACGGTGAAGATCAACCGCACCACCACCGGCAATCTCGTCAACGCGCCGTTCGGCGGCCTCAAGCGCTCCAGCACCTCGACGTTCCGCGAATCGGGCCGCGCCGGGCTGGAGTTCTACACGCAGATCAAAACCATCTACCAGGGTGTTTAACCATGAAGAAAGCCATCAAGCTCGAACTGCGGGAAGCCCGCCACATGGTGGCCGCCGCCGTCCGCCGCGCCGAGGAAATCGGCGTGCTGGAATCCATCTGCATCGTCGATGACGGCGGCTATCCGCTGCTGCTCGAACGCATGGACGGGGCGCGTATCACCGGCCCGCAGATCGCGTGGAACAAGGCGTTCACGGCCGCCGGCCACAAGCGCTCCACGCACCTGTTCAACACGGCGCCGAACGGCCCCGCCCTGCCCGGCAACGAAGCCTTCGGCATCCAGTGGAGCTTCGACGGCAAGTTCGCCGTGTTCGTGGGCGGCTACCCGATCGTGGTCAACGGCGAAGTGATCGGCGGCGTGGGCCTCTCCGGTGGCAACGGCGAGCAAGACACCGCCTGCGGCGTGGCGGCGCTCGAAGCGCTGCGCGACCTGCTGGCCGCCGAAGACCTGACCGTGCTGGCGCAAGCCGACATCAAGAAATAAGGAAGGAGGGGTCATGTCCCATCGCGTAGAGATCGCGGAAACACAGCAGGTCTTCATGGTGGCCCCAGGCGAATCGGTACTGGACGCCGCGTTGCGCAGCGGCGTGGACCTGGCCCACGAATGCACGTTCGGCGGCTGCGGCACCTGCCGCGTGCGCGTGGTGCAGGGGTCGGTCTCTTACGAGGATTTTCCGATGGGACTGTCCGAGGCCGAGGCCGCCGACGGCTACGCGCTGGCCTGCCAGGCACGGCCCGATGGCGACCTCGTCCTCAGCACCGCGCGTGAAGCGAGCAATCTGGCACCTGCCCGGCGCACTACCGCCACGGTGCGCGCAGTCTCGCCGCTCGGGCCCGACGTACTGCACCTGCAACTCGCACTGCCCGATGACGAACCGTTCGACTTCGCGCCTGGGCAATACCTCAAGGTGCTGCTGGAGGATGGCACCCATCGCAGTTTCTCGATGGCATCGGCACCGAATGGCAACGTCGTGGACTTCCACGTACGGCAGATCGCCAATGGACGATTCACGTCGCAACAGTTGCCGCGTCTGCATGCTGGCGACACGCTCGACGTGGAACTACCGCATGGAACCTTCAGCCTGCGCAAGGAGGATTACCGTCCGCTGCTGATGGTGGCCACGGGCACCGGCCTCGCGCCGATCAAGAGCATGCTCGAATCTCTGATGGATGACCCCGACTGCCCGCCCGTCTGGCTCTACTGGGGCATGCGCACGGCAGCGGACCTCTATCTGCACGAAGAAATCGCCGGCTGGGGCGAGCGCCTCTACGATTTCCAGTACGTGCCGGTGCTGTCACGCGGCGACGACGCGTGGCATGGGCGACGCGGCTATGTGCACGACGCGGTCGCCGCGGACCTGGGCGACCTCTCCGAGCATGCGATTTACCTGTGCGGTTCACCGAACATGATCCACGACGCCAAGCAGACGTTCATGGCGCTCGGCGCACAGGTGCCCTTCCTCCACGCGGACGGCTTCACCTTCCAGCACACGGGGGGCTGATCGGGCGGGTGGATGTCTACCCTATGTCTGCATGAAGTAGGGACGGTATACAATAGCGGCATTCCAGCCGTAGCCATCGCTACGGCGTTTCCCAGTATTCCGACGGCCGATCCCGACCATGAACGACGCCACCGCCAGTGCCCTCAAGCCGAATCCTGACGCCCCGGCCACCAGCCTGGGCGCCCAGCATTCCCCGCTCTTCGCACTTGTGACCGACACCCTGCGCCAGCGCATCCTTGGCGGTCAGTACGAACAAGGCGAACGGCTCGTCGAGAACACCCTCTCGCTCGAACTTGGCGTGTCCCGCATTCCGGTGCGCGAAGCGCTGCGTGCGCTGGCCGCCGAAGGGCTGGTGCGCATCGAGCCGCGCCGGGGGGCCTCGGTGGCCCGACTGTCGCCCAACATCGCGCGGGAAATGGTCGAGGTACGCGCCACGCTCGAAGGGCTCAACGCCAAGCTGGCCGCGCAGCGCCGCGACCCGGCGCTGATCGCGGAAATCGAGCAGGTACTCAGGGAGGGGAACGAGGCCGTGAACACCGGCCAGACCGAACGCTTTGTCGAACTGAACTCGCGCTTTCACGAAGTGCTTGGCAACATCGCTGCCAACAGCGTGCTGCAGGACATGATGCGCTCGCTGCGCGAACGCACCGCGCTGCTCTTCGCGCCGGCCAACATGAGCCGCGCGCGCACCAACTGGGACGAGCACGCGCAGATCCTCCAGGCCGTCATTGCCGGCGACGCCGACCTGGCCGCGCTGCTGGCCACGCGGCATGTTTTCAGCGCCGCCAAGGCCGTGGAATCGATGCAGGCGGAAGGCGGCGAGCAAAGCTAGGCGCTTCGCCCACGCACCACGCAACACCCCATTACGCACCACGAAATGGCGCAGTGCACCATCGAAGTGTATACTGTCTGCGTTTTGTGACCACAATGGGGATTAACCATGAACTACCCGGAGGCTTCGTACTTCGACCGTCCGGTGGGCGAGCAGCTCCTGAGCCACTTCGCACGCCGTGATGCCATCCGGCACGCCACGCCGCTGCTGCCCTTCCGCTTTGCCGATCTCGTCGCACTGCTCCGCGGCACGTCCGATCGACGGAAAGCTGTCTGAGCCAGCTCGAAAGCTCTGCGCCTCGGCAAAAGAAAAGCCGCCTTCAAACATGAGGCGGCTTTTTTTCGTTCAGTTCGAGGTCACAGCGCCGACGGTGGCATCTCCACACTGCCGAACTCCGCCGAGCGCGATCCACTGATGGGCCGGTTGCTGGCGCCAAAGTAGGCAAACGCCACCGACAGCTTGACCGCTTCCGAATCGTTGCGCCCTGCCGCGTGGAACAGCCGGCTGTCGAACATCAGAACGTCGCCACGATGCAGCGCCAGCGGCATCGCGCCCTTGAGCAGCGCCTGGCTGTTCGGGTGCGCTTCGATGAGGAATTCGGCGGGATCGAGCTGGGCCGGGTCGAGTTTCGCGCGATGCGACGTCGGGATCACGCGCAGCACGCCGTTGCGCTCGTCTTCATCGCCCAGCGCCAGCCACACCGTGACCAGTTCGGGTTTCACGAACGACCAATAGCGCGTATCGCGGTGCCAGCCGGTCTGGCTGCCGAAGTGCGGATGCTTTGTCATCACGCAGTTGTGATGTGCCAGCGTCAGGCGAGTCGGCTCGCCCAATAGTGCCTCCACCGTGGCCAGCAGTTGCGGATCGCTGGCCCAGCGTCGGAAGGCTTCGTCGCGGCCGTATGCCTGGCGCAACCGGCGCACCGTATGGCCGCCTTCGGCCTGCCGCGTGGCCGGCGCCCCAGGGTAGCCAAGATCGGCCTCGAACTCGACCGGCGGTGCCGCCGCCGCCAGATGCTGGCGCGTCACGGTTTCCAGCGCGGCGCAGGTGGCCTCGCTGGCAAAGTTACGCAGCACGATATAGCCGCCAGCCTGAAACTCGCGGGCCAGGCTGGCCAATGCCGCCTGATCAGCCAGCGGCGCGGAACAATCGAAATCGAGGGAGGCGGACGCCTGAGCGGCGCGCGATGGCGAGGCAGTCATTGCAGGGTAAGACTTTTCTGAAAGTGGCAGCTGCTAACAGGCCGATGATGCCAGAACCGGCGCGATCCGGTGCGAGTCGACATCGCCGTCCAGCCAAATGCGGTGAGATATCGGCCCGCCCGCCCACTCCAACGCCTCAATCATAGTGCGGAAACCCACGGTCCAATGCGACCCATGCGCCGTTACCGCCGCTACAATGGCCCGACCCTGCTGCACCGAACGACATCGCCAACCCTACTGATGCCGCCATCGTGACTGCCCGACCTCGCATTACCGCCTCGCTTGCCGAGGCCCAGAACCAGCTAGGCCGCATCGTGCTGGGCAAACCCCGCCAACTCCGGCTGGCGCTGGCATGCATGCTCGCTGGCGGCCACCTGCTGCTGGAGGACGTGCCCGGCGTAGGCAAGACCACGCTGGCCCATGCGCTGGCGCAAACATTGGGCTTGCAGTATCGGCGCGTGCAGTTCACCAGTGACCTGCTGCCGGCTGACCTGATCGGCGTATCGGTGTTCAACCGTGAATCCAGCGATTTCCGATTCCATCGCGGCCCGGTCTTCGCTCAACTTGTACTGGCCGACGAAATCAATCGCGCACCGCCGAAGACGCAAAGCGCGCTGCTCGAAGCCATGGCCGAACGCCAGGTCACGCACGACGGCGTGACCCACGCGTTGCCGGCGCCGTTCTTCGTGATCGCCACGCAGAATCCGCTCGAACAGGTTGGCACCCACGCGTTGCCCGAATCCCAGCTTGACCGGTTTGCGATGCGCATCTCGCTCGGCTATCCCGACCCCGCCTTCGAGCGCGTGCTGTATCTCGGCGGCACCGCCAAGCCGGAAGTCACGGCGGTGATGGACGCGGAACAGGTCGTGGCGCTGCAGGCGGCGGTCGGCCGCGTCTACGCGAGTCCCGCGCTGGTGGACTACGCACTCGCACTGGTCCAGGCCACGCGCAACGAATCGGGTTTCATTGCAGGACTCTCGCCGCGCGCCGGGCTGTCGCTACTGGCCTGCGCCCGCGCCTGGGCACTGCTGCACCAACGCGAAATGGTGATCCCTGAAGATATCCAGGCGGTGTTCGTGCCGGTGGCCGCGCACAGGTTGCTGCCGTCCGGCCAGCCGACCACAGCCCTCGACCGTCTGCTGGCGGGCGTGGCGATTCCCTGACCGGATTTCCCTTCCGCAACCATGCGACGCGCCCCGGCGGTGCCCGATCCACGCGGCTCGATACGACCGACTACCTCCGCACGCACATCGTCGAGGTGGCCGCGCCGCCCACGCCCGCCCGTCAACGGCGTGATCAGGCTCGACCGCCGTCATCTCTATATCCTGCCCACCCGCAGCGGACTCGGCTTTGTCGTGCTGCTGCTGGCGATGCTGACCACCTCGCTGAACTACAACATCAGCCTGGGCTTCGCGCTGACATTCCTGCTGGTCGGCATCGGCATGTCCTGCATGTGGATGGCCTATCGCAACCTGCTCGACCTCGAACTTTCGGCCGGTCCTGTGGCCCCGGCCTTCGCCGGAGACGCGGCAGTCTTCGTGCTGTACGCGCGGCAGCACGATGGCCTGGCGCGCATCGGTATCGAAGCGCGCTGCGCATCGTCGGACGCGGTCGATGCGGTCTCGCTGACACTCGGAGGCACGCAAGGCAACGAGGGTACGCTGTCGATTCGCCTTCCGGCGCAGCAACGCGGGAGACTCGCATTGCCGCGCGTTACGCTGTTCAGCCGCTTCCCGTTCGGCATGTTCCACGTGTGGAGCTATGCGGATTTCCCGCTGGCGACCATCGTCTATCCTGCGCCCGAGCGCCATGCGCCACCGCTGCCGCAGATGTCGGGCCCCGGCGATGACGACGAAGGCGCGGTCACCACGGCCGCGGAGGATGGCATTGACCAGCTCCGCAAATATCGCCCCGGCGACCCCCTGCATCGCATCGCCTGGAAGCACAGTGCCCGCACGGGCCGCTGGATGAGCCGCACCGGCCAGATGCCTCAACCGCTTGCGTGCTGGATCGACTGGCACACGCTGCCGGTGTCGATGGATACCGAAGCGCGACTCTCACGGCTCTGCGCGTGGCTGGTGTCGGCGGGTGACAGCGTGGACATCGGCCTGCGCCTGCCGGGCGTGGAAATCCCGCCCGGCCACGGCGCTGCCCATCGCCGCTCTTGCCTGGAAGCCCTGGCGCTGTGGCCGGAGCGGCGCGCGTCATGACGGCCCGGGCAACCAAGACGACAAAGGCACCGCCACGCCCGCTCGGCCATCAGGAGCACGGCATGCTGATCGGCCAGCTAGCGCTGGTGCTCGTGCCCCAGGCCCGCACGCTGCCCGTGTCGATCAGCCTGCTGCTCCTGTTGCTGCTCGGCTGGCGCTGGCTGTTGTGGCGGCAGCGGGCGCCGCTGCCATCGAAGCTGATGATTGGCGTGACGGCCATGCTGGTACTCGTCATCGCCGCCGCGCTGGTCTGGCAGGCGGGCGGCAGCCTGGGCCGCGAACTCTGCGTGGCGCTGCTCGCGGCCTTTGTCATCCTCAAGTTGATGGAGACACGCGCGCTGGCCGATGCCACACTGGTCACGCAACTCTCCTTCTATCTTCTGCTCACGCTGTATCTGGCGGAACAGCCTTTCTGGCTGGCGCTCTACAGCATGGCCATCGGCGCGTGGATCTTGCGCAACTGGCTGCTGTTCCATCATCCCGAAGCCCGCGAGCGGCTTGCCATCTGGCCGCTGCTCGGCCGCATGGCGCTGTTCGGCCTGCCATGGGCGCTGTGCCTGTTCGTACTGTTTCCGCGCCTCGATCATCCGCTGTGGCGCCTGCCGCAGTCGGAACCTACCGGACGCATGGGCATCGGCGACACGATGAAGCCCGGCAGCATCGGTCATCTGATCCGCTCGCCCGATGTGGCATTTCGCGCCGACATCGTCGGCGATCCCCTGCCCGCCAGCGCGCTCTACTGGCGTGCGCTGGTGATGTGGGAGTACGACGGGAAGGTGTGGCGGCTCGATGCCAATCCACCATTGCGTGAAGCACCCTCGCTCGTCGATGAGGGAGACGAGGGCGCTGCGGCGCTCGCCCCGGACGTGCGCGAGTACAACGTTACGCTCGAACCCACGCACAAGCCGTGGCTCTATCTGCTGGACCGTGGCGTGGCCATCTCGGAGAATCTGGGCGCACGCTCGTCCGCCGACGACGAATTCTTCGCACGCACGCCCGTGGAACGCACCCTCCGATACCGCGCACAGTCGACGCTGGGTGGCGCGTCCCAGCCACTGACGCGGCGCACGCTGCGGCTTTCCCTTGCGCTGCCGGAAGGCAATCCGCGCAGCCGCGCCCTGGCCGCCGACTGGGCGCGCGAGTACGCCGATCCGTGGCAGCGCGTGCAGGCCGCAATGCGGTTGTTCGCATCGTCGCCGTTCGCCTATACGTTGTCGCCCCCGCTGCTCGGCGGCCAGCAGGTGGACAGCTTCATATTCGATACCCGACGGGGCTTCTGCGAGCACTACGCCAGCAGCTTCGTATTCCTGATGCGCGCCGCCGGCGTGCCCGCCCGCGTGGTGACCGGCTACCAGGGTGGCGAGTACAACCCCGTCGGCAAGCACTACGTCATCCGGCAATCCGACGCGCATGCATGGGCCGAAGTATGGCTGCAAGACCGGGGCTGGGTGCGGGTGGACCCCACCAGCGCCGTGGCACCGAGCCGCGTGGAAGATGGCGTGGACGCGGCGCTGGCCGGCGAAGAAATCGGCGCCTTGCGCGATCTGCGCGCGCCCGGCTGGCTACGTGACATCCGCTGGGGCATCGACGGCCTGACCTATCGCTGGCAGCGCTGGGTCCTCGATTACGATCGCGGCCAGCAGCAGCGACTGCTCGAACTGGCGGGACTCGGCAATCAGTTGCCCAGCGTGCTGGCAGTTGGCATGGCGGTGTTGAGCCTCTTGGCTCTGCTCCCGATGTGGCTGCGACGTCGCCGCGTGGAACCGGTGCAGGCGCTCTACGAGCGCTTCTGCGCGACGCTTGCGCGCCACGGTTGCACGCGAGGCGTCTCCGAAGGACCCATCGACTTCGGCACCCGCGCCGCAACCGCCCTCCCCCGCGCGGCAACGGCGGTGCGTGCCTTCACAGATGGCTACGTCGACTGGCGCTACGGATTGGCGAATGGTGATGCTGATCAGGCCGCCAGGTCCGCCGCGCGCCTGCGCGCGGCACTGCGCGAGCTCGCTGCCGCGCTCAGATAGTTCGGCCAGCCGATCAATCTGTCTATGCAGCGATGCCTTGCCGATCGGCATGACGAGGCATATAGTTTCATCCGTAACTATTACGAATGAAACAACATGTCGTTTGAACGCCGCATCGACCGTTTTTGCGCCGACAATCCCGACGCGCCGCGCGACCTGATCCTCGCCTCACGCCTGTTGCTGCGCTCGGCTCGACTGATGCGCCAGCATATCGAACGTGCGCTCGCCCCCTATGATCTGGACCTGAACCAGTACCTGGTGATCAGCATGCTCGCCATCGACGCCAGCGAGCCCACCATGCCGTCCGAACTCGGCATGTCGATCGATGCCACGCGCACGCAGATGACACGGCTTGTCGATGGACTGGAAACGCGCGGACTGGTGCGACGCAAGCCGGCCGCCCATGACCGCCGCAGCCTCGAACTGAGTCTGACGCCTGCTGCGCGTGCCTTGCTGAAACGCGCGGTGCCCGTCGTGCATGCGGCCTATGCCGAGGCATGGGGGCCGCTCGGCGAGACGGAACTGGCTACGACTATCCGCGGGCTGACCACGCTCCATAGCCACCTCGCCGAGCTGGAGGCGGCCAAGCCGTGAATGTGGCAACCAGGCCATGGCGACGCGTGCGCGCCGGCTTTCGCTGGCTGAGGATGCTGAGCCGCCCGCAACGCCAGACCTTGATGATGATGCTGCTGGCGCTGGCAACGGGCGTGGAGTTCCTCGAGAACATCATGTTCGTGTTTGCATCGAGCCATATCGTGGGCGGGATCTCCGCCGACCCGCGCAGCT
>Ga0102589_1001441_pt1 | contig 32442 bp, 37 predicted proteins | sample AraplaMF_Col_mLB_FD_76858 | JGI IMG/M metagenome (GOLD analysis project Ga0102589, IMG submission 76858) | Arabidopsis root microbial communities from the University of North Carolina, USA - plate scrape MF_Col_mLB | ecosystem: Host-associated > Plants > Roots > Endosphere | place: USA...
GGGAAAGTTTAATGGAATTAGAGTCAAAAGAAAACTTTTCACCAGAAACAGAGTCTTATTTAACGTATGCAATTAATAGATGTAGCTCGATTCAAAAACAAATCAGATATTTACTAAACTCAAAAAATGATTCGAGGTATGATTTGCAAACCTTATATCATAATTTACATGTTGGTTTTATGGGCTGTTTTGGTATTTTTACATCTTATTATGAATCAGCTAAACGTGAAAAGGTCAATTCATAGTTTCCTTAAGGTAACTCGCAGATAGAAAAAATAGTTATTCGCATTGTATTTGTAGTAGTTTTTAAAATTTTAACACAAAAATAGACTAGATAAATTAAACAATAATTGTTAAGAGGATCTTCATTGAAGGTCCTTTTTTTATGACTGAAAAGTTTTGTTTTTAGATGATTTGAGTTTCGCTATTTCGGTGTTGTCTAAATGGTTTTTCTTTTGATTATGTAAGAAGCATAACTCCTGTCTAATCATCATAAAAGTAAGAATAATAAAAAAAAATAAATTCCTACTTGATTTATATGAATACTTGGATTAAAATTTCGTAAAATAGACTAAATAAAGAAAAGAGGGAAAAGGATGAACACATTTTATATCAGTTTGAATGTAGTGGTATTATTATTGCTTATGTTTGGCTTATATTTATTGCAGAAAAAGAATGTATCTTTTTCAAAACGCGTATTCACAGGTTTAGGTTTAGGTCTTATTTTTGGTTATATTATTCATTTAATCTATGGAACTGACCATGAAGTTACAGTAGGTACAATTGATTGGTTTAGCATTGTGGGTAGTGGCTATGTAAAACTATTACAAATGATTGTCATGCCTCTGGTTTTCATTTCTATTGTCGGAGCATTTACAAAATTAAAGTTAACGAAAAATATCGGGAAAATTAGTTTTCTTGTAATTGGTTTATTACTTGGAACGACTGCTATTTCAGCTGCAATTGGAATCGGTACTGCATTAGGCTTTGGACTTGATGGAATCGAGTTAACTGCTGGTGATGCAGAGAATGCTAGAAACGTAGAGTTACAGGATCGTGTTGTGGCTGTAGAAAATATGACTATACCAAAACAAATCCTTGAATTATTTCCAAGTAATCCATTTCTAGATTTAACAGGTGCACGAGCTACATCTACAATTGCAGTTGTTATTTTTGCAGCATTTGTAGGTATTGCTTACCTAGGAGTAAAACGAAAAGATCCTGAGCATGCAGAATTCTTCTCTAAAATTATTGATACCTTATACTCCATTACCATGAGAGTTGTTACATTAATTCTTCGTTTAACTCCATATGGTATTCTAGCAATCATTACAAAAGTTGCAGCAACTAGTGATTATGATGCAATTGTCAAATTAGGTAAGTTTGTAGTGGCTTCATATGTGGCATTAATATTAGTGTTTATTGTACATTTACTACTATTATCATTTGCAAAACTAAGTCCTTTAAATTATGTGAAAAAAGGATTACCAACTTTAACATTTGCCTTTACGTCACGTACAAGTGCTGGAACTTTACCGATGACAATCAAGACACAAACAAAAGACTTTGGTGTTTCAGAAGGAATTGCAAATTTTGCTGGTTCATTTGGACTTTCAATAGGGCAAAATGGTTGTGCAGGGGTTTATCCTGCGATGTTAGCTGTAATGGTGGCACCAGCAGCGGGTGTTGATCCTACAAGTATTTCATTTATCATCTCTCTAATTTTAATCGTAGCGATTAGTTCATTCGGTGTGGCAGGTGTCGGTGGTGGGGCAACTTTTGCTGCTCTAATCGTACTATCTGTTATGAATCTACCAATTGCAATCGTTGGCCTTTTAATCTCAGTTGAACCTCTAATTGACATGGGCCGTACAGCGTTAAACGTTAGTGGGGCAATGACATCTGGAATTCTAACAAGTAAGGCTACAGGTGAATTCGAGAACGAAGTATACCAACAGCCAAATGTTGTAGAAGCATAAAATGATCGTATTCTCATAAACTTTTGGATAGCCATCATTGGCTATCCAATTTTTATTTCAATTAAAGTGAAATTTTATTTTCAAACTATGAGTTGGCTCAGAGGTGACTCGTTTTTTATAAAGGAATATAAGTAAATAACAAGAATTATATATTAGATTATCAATTGTAAAAGCATTGATTTTTTTAGATAGAGGTGGAAAAATGAGCCTTCTCGCATCTCCCACAGGAGTCTTTAACCTTCCATTGTAATCAACTTCTGTCTTTACTGTTTAAATGCAAAGTGAATATTTCTTTACATAGGTGATTGTTTCTAGAAAGGAATGAAAAAAGTGGAAGAGAAGAAGGTCACATGGTTAGAACTATTTTATGATTTACTATTTGTTTCTGCTGTAACAACTTCAACACATGTGCTATTACACGTGGAAAATGGGTTAGTACACCCAGAATATTTGTTTAAATTTGTCTTAATGTTCATTCCTATATGGTGGTCTTGGACTGGTCAAACCATGTTTACGAATCGATTTGGAAAAGATCATATTAATCAAAAGGTTTTTATGGTTCTTCAAATGTTTTTTGTGCTCATTTTGGTTTCAAGCTTATCAGTGGATTTTGATCAATACTATTTTTCATTTCTCATTGGCTATGTTGGAATTAGAGCGATCACAGCTATACAATATCTTCGAGTATTGAAGCTTGAAAATGGTGATAGAAAAAAGGTTGCAATGTACTTAGGAACGCGGTTTTGGATTGGGATTTTCATTTCATTTCTGTCTTTATTTTTTGATTCTTGGTTGAGGTACGCGGTATTGTATGCAGGTATACTAGTTGATGTGATCGTTCCAATTTTAGGGCGTAAGTACTTGGTGAAAGCACCAATAAATTCGTCTCATTTACTTGAACGCTTTGCTTTATTTACATTAATATTATTTGGAGAATCTGTCATTAGCACCATTACAATACTACAACCTTTAAGTGGAAGTTGGCATGCAATATTCTTTTCAATTATTACGTTTATTTTTATCATATTGATCTGGTTACACTATTTTCATAATATCGAGCGAAAGGTTAACAAACATGCAAAAAGAGCAGGACAGACCATTATTTATGGGCATTTATTTATATTAATGTCTCTCAGCATGATCGCAGCATCTATTAAATTAATGTATGTAAATGAAGTGAGTTATTCATATATGATCTATTTCGTATTCGGATCTGTATGTATTTACTACATATCAACTTCTATTGTATTTCATAAATGTAAGAATAATAGAATGGAATTGAAAATAAACCATATTGTTTTATTAGTAGGGATCCTCACAATCTTATTTATTACAAATTTAAAAATAGTCGTACCACCAATTGGCGTAATGATTGAATTATGTCTATTTTTCCTAATTGTTCATTTCTATACATATTTAAATATGATTTTCGAAAAGCTAACAAATCGTTAGTTTTTTCTTTTATGTCAAAAGGATTCTTCATTCTTTTATCGAATCCTCGTTTATGAAAGGGTGAGAAAAATGAGTCATAACATTCAAATTCGACCTGTTACGCAGGAAAATATTAGGGCATGTGTTAAGTTAGAAGTTGCAGAAGAACAGAAGCAATTTGTGGCTAGAAATATTGCTACGATCGCTTGGGCTTATGTAGATCATACATTTACACCTTATGCAATTTATGATGGAGATATGGTAATTGGTTTGTTAGCAGTAGAGTATATACCAGAAAATGAGCCATATGATCGTCATTGGGTTCCAAGGTTTATGATTGGTGAGCAATTTCAGGGTAAAGGATATGGAAAAGAGGCAATGAGAAAAATAATTGAGAATATATCCTCTCAACATGAGAACTGTCAAAGAGTTCGCCTTTCCGTTGTACCAGAAAACAAAGCAGCTATTAACTTTTATAAAAGTATAGGATTTATTGAAACTGATGAAAAAATTGAAGATGAAAATGTAATGGATTATTTTATTTGAGTAAGAGATATACATAAAACTTTTAAGCAACAAATATATGTTGCTTTTTTCTGTGTGAGGAAATAAATGTGGAATAAAGTAAAGTTAATGTTCGTTTTTGAATAAAGTAATAATAAGGGTACTTCCATACTAAACTTTTTAATCGTAACAAATTGATCATAAAAAATAACCTGTATCTTAGATTTCCATAGATACAGGTGGTATATGATAAAATATAAGTCCATATATAATTGATTACCAAGGCATTAAGAAATTATTATTTACCTAGTAATGACATAAACCCTTTATAGATTAGAACAAGAGAGAAAATTACAACAGCTAAAATACCAATTATTGTAGTTACTGGTTCTAAACTTGCTAAGAAAGTACCTTCTAAAGGAATTCTTAATAAAGCAAAACCTGCTAAAATACTAGCTAACATTAAAAGAATAGCGCGATCCATTTGGTTATCCCCCCTATCAATATATTTTATGAACAATTGGTAGATATGTTAATCAAAGACAGGCTATTATAAAAAATGTGCGTTTATCATGTACTACTTCAACAAGAGTACTCATTCAGAGGTTTGTAGCTTCAATTTTAGTGATAAAACGTCGATATAGTAATCAATATGAAAAGATAATATGAGAATAGAAGAAGGCTAATTGTAAAGACATATGTAATGTTTTTTTGATGTGGGAAGTTTAAGAGAAAAATAGATAGGAGAATGCAAATGAACTATCTAATTTGGAATAGAACAAAAGAAAGGTGTATGTATTAATGAAAGATTTTCATTGCTGAGCTACTTGTAAACAATTTAAAGCAGTGAAGGAATCAAAAAATATGACATATTATTGCAAACGATTAGGTTTCGAAACAAAAACGACCTATACATTTGATTGCTGGAGTCCTAATGTGAATGTGCTGAAATTGTTGAATAAGAATAACTTGGAAAATGAGAGTTGAAAGAGAAAGCTCATTTTCTATTCAATAAGTTTGAAGGCAATTAGGTGCATAATCAAATAAAAAAAGTGGCATGTCCATGGTCTTTGAAAAATCAAAGCCTTAGTCAATACCACTAATGTATTTTAGTAACTATCTAATAAAAAAGCAATCACTTTACTATTTAGATGTTTCCTCTGCATATTTTTTGAAATTATTTAAAATTGCTTGCCATCCTTGTTGTTGAAACTCAACTGGGTTTTGAGTTTCAGCATCAAACGTTTCAACGATTTCAGTTGCGTCTCCTAAATCCTTAAATGTGATTGTAACTTTTCTACCATCACCTAGTGTATAAGCAATATACTCATTTGTGTTTACTTCGTCATAAATTCCACCAAAATCGAAACCGAAACTTCCATCCTTTGCTTCCATTCTTGATGTGAATTTCCCACCCACTCTTAAATCATTCTCTGAAAATGGAGTATGCCAGTCTTCTGAAGGAGTGTTCCATTTTTTAATATGAGTTGGCTCGTTCCAATAGTTCCATACCTTTTCAACTGGTGCTTGTACAGTTGCTTGAATTGTTACATTTTCAAATGTTTGCATTACATTTACCGCCCTTCAAAATTTAATATTTTATGATGTATTGATCAACAAAAGCTGCTAACTACATTGTAAATGATTTCCAAAGGTAATGCTACTTCATCATTATTTCCATCAGCCTAAGTAGTAACCCAATTACATAAACTCTTATTTGTAATAATAGAAGAAGATGTATCAAATACATTTGATTTATTCAATGATTTCTCCATCTTCAACTTTCATTTCACAATGTGGGCAACGTACATAATCGTACACTTCTGTATCAAAATTGATTTGGAAGGGTAATCGTTCTTTACAATTTGGGCATTTCCAAAAGAATAGGGTGATGGTCACAAATGAGAGTAAGAAAAAAATGCCTAAATACAAAAAGATATTAAACCCGTAAATGAGTTGGCCAATGAAGTTCAGCGGAATTGAGATGAGCCAACAAAGAATGGCAATTTTTCTAAGCTTCACAATATCAATAACTTTTTTACCCAAAAGATTAGCACCCTTTCATAAATTGGAAAAATATTGAAATAGATAGAAAAATTGTATCACAAAAACTGATTCAATCGACTAATTTTCTGAATAGTTACATTTCAATTTCGAGAGAACTACTTTTTCAGATGAGAAGAAGGGATAATAAAAACCCTTCTTTTCATTTAGGTATGAAAAATATAGATTCCTTAATTAACTATTAATAATCTTCAGCCATGCCTAAAACTTTCCCTTCAATATCGTCTTGAGATATTGGTCCGAATTCATAGCTGTCTTGTATTCTCCAACCATTATCAGCTAGTATAAATACTTCATTTTTAGGAATGACAACTGAATTTAGGTTTCTATGAAAATATTCTTTCCAATCTTTTTCACTATTGATCTCATTCCCACTTGCTTTCATCACTTTTTGATAAGTATGAAAGTCTGAAATTCCATTATTCATAGCTTTTGCATAAAAAGCTTTTAATTTTTTGTTGTTTATATATAACTGACCATCAATAATTTCAAGTTTTTCACCAGGTAATCCAACTACTCGAGCAACATTTTTATGTCCAGTTTTAGGTGTTTTGAAAAATACAACTTCACCACGTCGAAAATTGTTATTCCTGTAATAATCTTTATCGACCACTAAAGTACCTGCATACTCATGATGCCTACGATACATTCCATCGTATAAGTATTCTATTTCTGAATACCCATCTGAATTAACTACTGGAACATCTTCAAGTGTTGTCGTGTCTGTAATTGTTTCTAAAACAATCGTTTTCTCTTTCTGTTGACAGGCGACAAGAATGAGGCATAGTCCAATCATAAAAACTAAGTGTTTCATAAAATCCCCTCCATTTATATCAATATTCTATTTGGTGGTAATCATTACCTTTTATCTATTAATGATGAGAACAGTGATGAAAAGTGGAATCGTTTTATACCGACTAAGAAGGAAATAATCGTACGTAAATAGAAGTACTTGAATTATGGATATTTTTTCCAAAAATTTCGATTCGTAACATGTATTTGCCATATGAAAGGAAGATGAAATTGAAGAAGCTTATATTTGCAATTATCACATTAGGAGTTTTAATTGGTCTAACTTGGTTCGTTTCAGATTTAATGAACGCAAAAATGGTTGACTATGCATTTTTTGTTGGATTAGTTGTAACGATCCTTATTCGTTTCTTTACGAGTAGTGGAGGTTTTGTTTCAAATAGTATTAATTTGAGCACTCAATCACAGACAGGTATGAAAGTTAGCGGAGCAGCGGGACCTTTCTCAGTATCTCAAAAGTCATTCTCTTTTTTAGTCTCTTTAGTATTTACAATACTATCCTTACTTGCGACAGTCATTTACTACTGGAAGGAATTTTAATTTTTAGGATTGAAAGCAAAGTTAAATAAATTTTTTTAGCCGATTTTCCCAAAGAGGATATCGGTTTTTTTGATTCCGTTTGCAATAGTCGAACTTTTTTGAGCATTTATGGTGGATTGTAGTTGAATTTATTTTGAACCGTGCATATACTGTTATTAACACTATACTGTCAATAACAGTACTATGTGGTTGACAGTATATACTTATGATTTAAAGTAAAGAATTTCTATTACATTACATTACATTACATTACGGAGGTTAGATATGATGAAGCATACAGGGAGACATACTGGGGCATTTCTTTTACTGTTTTTAACAGAGGGAGATAGCTATGGAGGAAAGCTTTGGCAGAAATGTGAAGAAGAACTTCCCATTAATCCAATTGATAGCTCTATTTTATATCGCACACTAAAACAATTAGAAAGTGAAGGCGCTATAGAGTCATATTTAGGTACATCAGAACAGGATAAGCCGATTAAAATGTATAAGATCACTGAGGTTGGAAAAGAGAAATTAGAAGAGTTTCAAATAAATATTGAAAGAAAGATTAAGAATTTATCATTTTTCCTAGAAAAGTATCATGTATGGAAGGAATCTAACAATGATTAATGGGATCATACTATACTCTATTGCCATTATTCTTGTCAGTATTTCTTTTATAAAAGACAGAAATAAAACAAAAGATGCTTTAAAGCAGTCATGGAAGATGTTCCGTAATATTTTACCTGATATTTTATCTATTATGCTTTTCGTGGGACTTTCACTATCTATCCTAACACCATCTTTCATTTCATCAATTCTAGGCGAAAAATCTGGATTGATGGGTATTGTTTATTCTACAATTATTGGTTCGTTTGCACTAATTCCAAGTTTTATTGTATTTCCGCTAGGTGATACATTAGTCGAAAATGGTGCTGGGCTGCCACAAGTTGCTGCTTTAATGTCGACAATGATGGCGGTCGGAGTCATTACAATACCTATGGAACAAAAATTTTTTGGTCGAGGCTTTGCATATACACGTAATGCTGCAGGTATCGTTATGTCACTTCTATTTGCATATATTATTTGGGTGGTGATGGGATGAATACATTAAAAAGATATCGTTTCTTTTTCATTTTAATTATTGCTCTTGTGATTCTTACCTTTTTAAATCAAAGGCTGGGATGGAAGGCATTTCAATTAACAGGAAACAGCTTAATAAATATGCTATTTCTACTACCTCCTGTCTTAGTATTTGTTAGTTTACTAGATAAATGGGTAGAGAAAGAAACACTGATAAAATATATGGGGAAACAATCTGGTATATATGGCACCTTGTTCGCTCTAGTTTTAGGCGTAATTGCAGCAGGTCCTCTGTACGTAGCTTTTCCAATGGCAGTACTTTTTCTACAAAAGGGAGCAAGCATTCGTTATATTGTGTTTTTCTTAGGGGTTTGGACAACTGCAAAAATCCCCACAGCAATCTATGAATTTACTTCATTTGGCATAAAGTTTACACTGATTCATATTTGTTTTGGTCTCGTATTCTACTATATATTGGGGATAATCTATGAAAAGTTTTATGAAGGAAGAAGTTTATTGAAATATGATTTGAAGGAAGAAAGATCAATGTAGAGAAAAGTTTTTAACTTAATAGTACTATGAAGAACAGCTATTTTATTAGTAAATGGCTGTTTTTTTATTTTGACAAGCAGGATAGCTAAAAGATGAAATAGAAATACACACTGAATCATATCAGGAAAACAGATTTTCAATGAATCACAGTTCATAATTTCATTATTACTTTTGAAAAGGAGGAGAAATATGCACATATCTAAACAATGGGTAAAAGAGGATAGTGATTTTATTCGAAATAAGGTAATTGAATACAATCTATCATTGCTTCCCGATGAAGTAAAACAATCATCCTTTCATGTTAGTCATATACTTAGAAATGATGCTGGGGAAATTGTTGGAGGCATTACTGGAAAGATTTACTGGTGCCATTTACATATAGATTATCTATGGGTGGAAGATTCGTTGAGAGGTAAAGGCTATGGTGAAAAGTTGTTACTTCAAATGGAGAAAACAGCAATTAAAAATAATTGTAGACTAATACTATTAGATACTTTTAGTTTTCAAGCACCTAACTTTTATCATAAACTAGGCTTTAAGGTAGTGGGATTGGTAGAAAATCACCCAAAAGGATTTAAGCAATATTATTTAGAAAAGAAACTTACTCGTGACTAAGAGAAATTGTCATTAAGCTAAATAAAAAAATATCAAACTGGACTGCTTCGGTAGTCCTATTAATTTTGCTGAGAGATACTTAAGTTTAAAAAAAGTCTACATTTAATTTGCAAAAAAGGTTAAATATACAATGAAAAGTTCATAAAATGTTCACTTATGAAGACCTTTCCTCTAACGCTATAATAACGAAGGTGTTAAAAGAAAGGATGATGGATATGCCAACAACGAAGAAAGAAAGTTTTTATTTTGGATTAATGATGTGCACTGGGATGGTCGTGGTCATGACATTTTACAATTTAATCATCAATGACTTAATCGGAGAAATTCCTTTTAAAGGAATTTTAGTACAACTTTTGCTGGGCTTTTTTGTGGCATTCTTACTGGAGGCATTTATTATAGGCCCGGTTGCTCAAAAATTAGCTTTATCTCTACCATTCGATAAATCTAAAAAGCTTTTTGTGATTCTTTCCATTTCATTTTTTATGGTGATTGGAATGGTTCTCTGTATGTCTTTCTATGGACTGGTTACTGCCTATTTCTCTAATGGTCTAGAAGAAACATTACTGAAAAGTTACTTTACGATTGCTTCTAGAAATTTTATTTTTGCATTGCCACTACAGCTTCTCATTATGGGACCAGTTGTACGCTATTTATTTACTAAGTTCGTAAAAAACAAAAGAATGATGGAGTCTAACAGTCTATAGATTTCAAAATCCTTTAGTCTAAAGTCAGATAGAAAGAAACGTGCTGATTAAAGATTATGATTGAAATGAATAGTTATTGAACGAAAGAATGCAAAGCTTAGTTCAATAACTTCTCATTCAAACGATCTATAGATTATAATGGACGAAAACTAAAAACAAATAATAAGATCATTGATAGTAAGTGGTTTCTATAGAAATAAAAAAGGAAGTAATTTTCAAACGCATAATTAGGAGGTTTAAAGATGTTGTTTTTTATTGTCAGTATCTTGCTTTGGACTTGTATCGTTGGTGTTCCAGTAACAATCATTTGGGGAATCTGGAAAAAGTCGGTTAAAGCCTTTATTAGCAGTGGGATCTTTGCTTCATTTTTGTATATATGGATTTGTCTATTTAATGAACTTAGTCACTTTTTTGTAATCGTACCATTATTTCTGTTCCTAATAGCGTATTTGCTGTTTCGTAAAAACGGAGGCGTAAAATAAATATCATTAATTTGAACATCATTTTTCATAGATAATAAAAAATAGCCTTTAACCAATATAAAACAGCAGATTATACCAACAATGTTCTGAATATTATGAAACAAAAATAATTTAGATGATTAATATATAGTCGATCAAACTTTAATAAATCGTGATGAGAAGTGTAATGTTGGAGTGAAGGTAAGGAGAGGATTAGTGTGTTTTTAAAGAAAAAATCATACTTAGGTGAAAAAAATGGCGTAACTTACATGAATGGGATCGTAAAATTTCAAAGTGTTACATTGAATGTTTATTGCTATGTAGTTGATGGGGTATTAATTGATACTGGAGCGCAATCCTTACATAAACATGTTAAATCGTTTGTTGAGCAAGCGGATTTTGATCAAGTAATGATTACTCATTCCCATGAAGATCATTCAGGAAATGCGGGATATATTGAAAAAACAAAGAATGTACCTATATTTTTAAGTGAAAAAACAATTGATGAGTGTACAAGAAGCGCAGATTATCCTTTATACCGTCAACTTTTTTGGGGAAGGAGAAAGGCATTTCATGCGCAAGCAATCCCAAATCAGTTTCAATCCAGAAATGCGACATGGGATGTTATTGCTACACCAGGGCATGCTCATGATCACAATGCATTTTTAAATCGTGAAACAGGGCAATTATTTACAGGAGATTTATTTGTAAACGAGCGGACAAAAGTTGTATTGGCAGAAGAACATATCCCAACAATTATTCATTCTTTACAGCGGGTTTTAGCTTATGATTTTGATGATGTATTTTGTAGTCATGTAGGTTTTGTAGAGGATGGTCGGGCAGCTCTTGAACGAAAGCAAGATTACTTATTATCACTTCAAGATGAGGTTCTTACTTTACAAAAAGAAGGCGTTACAGCGGAAGAAATCAGTAATAAGCTATTTCCAAAAAAATATCCTATTATAAAGTTTTCTAGTGGAGAGTGGGATTCATTACACATCGTCACTTCGATCTTGAATGATAAAAATAAGGTATAGATCAAATATAAAAAAACCCTGAATACTATAAATCAGGGATTTTTTGTATGAAATATTGAATGATATGATCAATCAGTATTTTGTTCATTTTTTTTCTTTTTACTATTGACCAACGTAGAATAAGTTGGTTTTTCTGTTCCATTCATTAGTTTATAGACATATGCTGATGTTTTTTTATAGCTATCTTCCAGTTTAGTAGCGATATAGTCAGTTCGTTCAAAAATAATAGAACGGATATGGTTGAGCTGGCGGGAGATCTTTTCGGTTAAAGCTTCTTGGGTGTCTAAGCGATTTAGTACCCCTGTTTGGAATTCTTCTTGTTTTTTTTGAGTATCAGATATTTCTTTTTGGAGTTCAAGCTGTTTATTCAATAGTGAAGCGAGATGTTCATTTGATGATTCATTTTTTTCCATCCGACTGACCAATTCTTGATAAGTTTCATTTAGACTAATCATTTGATCATTAATCGATTCTTTTAATAATTTTTCACTTTCTTCTAAAGAATGTAACTTTTTTAACATCATGCTTTCTAAATCCGCATGGTTACGGCTACTAACGATTAGATCATTTATTTGTACTTTCATTTGATTCCACTGAGTGGTTTGCATTTCTTCTAATTGCTCATATTGGGGTTTCAGTTCAGCGATTGATTTTGCTAAGTTCGTATTACTTAATTGTTGTTCTTTTATAAGCTCTGTTAAGGCAGTATGTCGAACTAAACTTTGATTTTGCGCATGAATTTTTTCAATATTTTTATAAACATCAGGGTGATCATGTTTATTAATAAATAATCCCATGAATTTTTCTCCCTCCTTTCATTATTGATACGATAATTTATGCAAAAAAACAGAAGGGGGAACGCAGGTTAAAATTGACGAATGTTCTAAAAGGCTAAACATGAACGGGAAATATAACGAAACCTCACTTTATGACAAATCAGTAACAAGAAAAATTTGGTTGATATTATCTTGTCTGACAGAAAAAATTGTTAACGAAACCTTTGGAAAACGATTATAAAAAGTGTAGGGGATTTCCAATTTTTAGGAGGTACTATGATTCTAGCTTGTATGATAATCGGAATTTTAGGTGGGATCTATGTCATGATATTTGAGAAAGTTAACAGATGGTATAATAGCATTTTTATTAGTGGTTCATTAAGTAGTAGTAGTCCCGAATCTTTTTATGTCGTATGTCCGAAGTGCAATAGTAAAGTAAAAAGAGTTGAAGGTGGATCTCAAAACTGTAGTTCTTGTCACAGTTATTTTTAACGAAAACAGTCTTATGAAAAGTATAGTGAAAATAAAAGTGTTATATTAATATGTTATGAAACTATATCGTTTTACTTTCCTCAGTTTTTTAATTAAGCATAAGAAAAGAACTTGCTGATCATTAGCATGCTCTTTATTTTTAAAGTCAATGAAAACTTTCGAAAACACTTCAGCTGCGCCCTATGGAAAAGGAACACCTGAAGGGTGGATCAACTAAAGCAAAATCAAATAGCAACAAAGTATAAGAAAAGCATGCTAAAGGTAAAAAATGACACTTTCTATTTAATGAAGAAAAAATCAATTTTTCTTTTAAGAAATATATTAAATTTCATAATGTGAAATTATTTGATTGTTCATAATTTTTAATTTAATTATAGTGAACTTAGATTTAAAAAACATGATTGGAGGTGCTTTATAAAATGGATACAAGAGAATTAAGGAATTGCTTTGGTAAGTTTGCTACTGGTGTGACTGTTGTGTCATTTAAAGATGATGATGGCAACAGAAGTGGAATTACGGTTAATTCATTTACATCTGTATCATTAGATCCTGCACTTGTTTTAGTGTCTATCGATAAAAGAGCAAAAGCATTACAAGGATTGAAAAATAGAGCTTTTATCGTGAATATTCTTGCTTCTACTCAGGAAAAAATTGCTTGGCAATTTGCTGGGCGCCCCCAAGACGATTTAGTCATCAATTGGGAAGATACACTGATAGGACCTAAAATTGGAGGTGCTTTAGCAACAATCGAGTGCTTACCTTGGAAGGAATATGACGGCGGAGATCATGTTTTATTTGTTGGAGAAGTTAAAGAATTTTCATACGAAAATGAAAGCGCTTTAATGTTTTTTAATGGTTCATTTTTAAATACAAAAGTTAATCAATCCTAGTTTTATATTAGTTTGAAGAATGATCAATTTTATTCAAATATGATGAAGCGATAAGGGGGAAGTTTAGTGGGAATTCGTACTGGGGCAGAGTATATTGAAGGATTAAAGTCAAGAAAACCTGAAGTATGGCTTGGTGGTGAAAAGGTTGACGATCTTGTAAATCATCCAGTTTTTAAACAACCAATCTTAGAAATTGCGAAATTATTTGATTTGCAATTTGATGCAGAATATCAGGAGAAAATTACACATATTTGTAGTGAAACTGGTGAAAGAATTTCAAATGCATTTTTAGTACCAAAAACATTTGAAGATATTAAAGCACGTGGTGAATTATTTGAAGCGTATGCAAAGTCAACTTTTGGGTTAATGGGTAGAACACCAGATTTCTTAAATGTTGTATTAACTTCTATGGCAAGTAATGCTTGGTTTTTGGATAAATACAATCCTGAATGGTCTAAAAATGTCCAAAATTATTTTAAATTTGTCCGAGATCAGGATTTATTTTTAACTCATGCCATTATCAATCCACAAAATGACCGAAGCAAGCCTTCATATGAACAAAAGGATCTCTTTACTCATTTAGGAGCTGTTGAGGAAACTGCTGAAGGTTTAGTCGTTAGAGGAGCAAAGATGCTGGCTACACTTGCTCCAATTACAGATGAAGTTATTATTTATTCATTCCCTGGTTTCCATGAAGGTGATGAGCGATATGCGTTAGCTTTTGCGTTACCAATTGATACGCCAGGCTTAAAGATTATTTGTAGAGAACAAATGCAAGATGGAAAGAGATCATTCTTTGATCATCCTTTAGCTTCAAGATTTGAAGAAATGGACGCAGTATTAGTTTTTGAAGATGTATTAGTCCCTTGGAATCGTGTATTTATCCATAATAATGTTGAAGCAGCAAATAACCTATATCCAAAAACAGGCATTGCCCAGCAACCTGCCCATCAATCTGGTGTAAGAGGCTATATTAAACTAGCATTTGCTACAGAAGTAGCTTGTAAACTAGCTGATTCAATTGGCGTAGATTGCTATTTAAATGTCCAAAATGATTTAGGAGAACTTCTTCAGTCAGTTGAAACAATCAGAGCACTACTGCGTACAGCAGAGAATGAATATGAAACTTTACCTTCAGGGGAAGTAAGACCGGCGATGGAACCGCTAGAAACGATTCGAGGATTATTACCAACAATGTATCCAAGAGCGATCGAAGTAATTCAAACAATCGGTGCAGGGGGATTATTAATGTCACCTACTGAAGCGGACTTTCATCATCCTGAATTAAGAAATTCACTAGATAAATATTATGTAGGTAGAGAAGGCGTTTCGTCACTTGAGCGAGTTCAATTATTTAAGCTAGCATGGGATTTATGTGGAGAGGCGTTTGGACAAAGAGCCCTTCAATACGAGAGATATTATACAGGCGATCCAATTCGAAAAAGAGCAATATTCTATAATCAAATGAAGCGTAAAAAAGCATTTACATTGGTTGATGATGCATTAAATGGTGCGAATAAATTAATCGGTGAACCAATTTAAAAGGACAATACAATCATCTAGCGAATTCTAAAATGAAACGACTAATTTTAGAAGGTTGGGTGTTTATGAAACTTTTTGGCTTTTCGTGGGGAGGGAACATCTCATGATCTCTTCAGTTCATAAGATTTCTAGAATATTAGATTGCTTTACAGAAGATGAACCAGTCTTAGGAAATTTAGAAATAGCTGAAAAATTAAATATGAACGCTAGTTCTGTACACCATTTAGTTAGAACATTGTGTTCGCTCGGAATTTTAATACAAGATAGTAAAAAGAAATACCGTTTAGGTTGGAAGTTATTAGAATGGAGTAATCATGTAATGCATCAACAAGACATATACAGTGAGGCCATTCCTTTACTAGAAAATCTACTGAAAAACTATAATGGAACTGTACATATCGGTATGTTTGATGCTGGAAATGTAAGATTTGTATTAAAGGTATCTTCAAAAAATTCAATACCGGTACCTACTTTTGTTGGGGCGAAAAGACCAGCTTATTGTACGAGTACAGGGAAAATATTACTCTCGTATAATCCAAAATATATTAAGCCGACCATTGAAAGAGGATTAACCGCATATACCACCAATACAATTACTTGTATTGATACTTTACAAAAGGAATTAGCAGCTATTAAAGAAAATGGATATAGCATAAGTAATAATGAAAATGATTTAGGGTTATTTGGGATCGCTGCACCGATTCAAACGTATGCAGGACACACCTTTGCGGCTTTAAACATGGTAGGTCCAGTTTCCTATATGATGAGTCAAGATATTGGACGAATGGTGCAAGATGTTATGAAGACTGCTAAGTTAGTCTCAAATCAATTAGGTTATATTAACACGTAAATGTAAACGGTTACAAAAACAAAGCCTAGGAGGATAAAAATGAATCTTAAAAGTCGAGTTTTCAATATTGTTAAATTGATAGAGGACAATAAAGAGTTATTAAAACCACCTGTAAATAATAAGGTTATTTGGGAGGATTCTGAGTATATTGCGATGATTATTGGTGGCCCAAATAAGCGTAGGGATTTCCATGTTGATCCAGCTGATGAATTTTTCTATCAAATAAAAGGAAGCTGTTATGTTGAATGTATTACTGGGGACGGAAAGCGTGAGGTTGTTACGGTAGGAGAAGGTGAAATATTTATGCTACCTTCATTTGTGCCACATTCTCCACATCGAGTAAAGGATTCTTATGGAATTGTAATTGAAAGAAAAAGAGCTGTTGGTGAATTAGAAAGCTTCGTATGGCATTGTGATGAATGTAATTTAGAGATGCATAAAACAACTGTTCAATTAACAGATATAGGTACGCAAGTAAAGGAAGCAATTGAACAATTTAATGGTAGTTTAGAGCTAAGAACGTGTAAGCATTGCGGCCATGTCATGAAAGAGGAAGCGGATGAATGGGTATGCGTATAGATTTTCATACACATATCATTCCGGAGCAATTACCAAATTTCTTTGAAAAATATGGGCAAGAACGTTGGCCAATTTTGCAGCCAACATGTTCATGCGGTGCAAATATTATGGTTGGCGGTAAAGTCTTTAGAGAAGTGACTGACCAAGTTTGGAGCGCTGGAAAAAGAATCGAGGATATGGCAAAAGAAGGGGTAAGTATGCAAGTCTTATCCCCTATCCCAGTAACATTTTCTTACTGGGCACCTCCTCATGCGGCTTTAGAAATGGCGATTATTCAAAATGATTTTATTGCAGAAACGGTCAAAAAATATCCAACAAAGTTTCTTGGATTAGGTACGGTACCAATGCAGGATTCAGAAGTTGCGATAAAAGAAATGGACCGCTGTATCCATGAATTAGGACTGCATGGTCTAGAAATTGGAACAAATGTGAATGGTGTGAATTTGGATAGTGAGCAGTTTCTACTATTTTTCGAAATGGCAGAAAAATGGAATGTACCTTTGTTTATTCACCCTTGGGAAACTATGGCAAAGGATCGTACGCCAGACCACAATTTTATGTATACAGTTGGCATGCCGAGTGAAACTGCTTTAGCAGCTGCAAGTTTAACTTTTGGTGGCGTAATTGAAAAATATCCGAATTTAAAAATCTGCTTTGCACACGGTGGAGGCTCATTTCCATTCATTTTACCTAGATTAGATCAAGGTTGGGAAGTATGGCCACATCTTAGAAAAACGTCTAAGCCGCCGAGTCATTATGTTCAAAATTTTTATTTTGACTCTTTACATTATGATCCATTAAACATTCAATTTTTAATTGATAAATTTGGATATGAAAAGATTGTAGTTGGTTCGGATTATCCGTTTTTATTAAGAGAGATACCACCAGGTAGAGTAATCGATCGATTGCAGGGTATTAGTAATGAAGTAAGAGAAGCAATCTTTCGTAAAAACGCATTAGCATTCTTAAATATAAAGGAGACAAACTTACAATATGGAAAACAAAGTATTGACTCCAGAAGATAGAATGAACACTTTAGGATATACATTAAAACCTGTGAGACCAGCTGTAGGTAACTATGTAAGTCTTGTTCGTACGGGAAATCTAATTTTTACTGCCGGTCAAGGTGTAGATGAATTCCATGGTAAGCTTGGACGCGATTTAACAATTGAAGAAGGGTACTTAGCATCGCGTCAATCGATGTTAAATTTATTAAGCGCATTAAAGAATGAACTTGGAGAACTTTCAAAAATAAAGAAAATTATTAAAATATTAGGCTTTGTGAATTGTACAGATTCATTTACCGAGCAACCAAAAGTAATGAACGGTGCTTCGGATTTACTCGTTGAAGTGTTTGGTGAAAAAGGAAAACACGCCCGTTCAGCGGTTGGAATGGCACAGCTTCCGAATAATACAGCGATTGAAATTGAGATGATTGTAGAAATAGAAGAGCAAGTAGGATAAGTAAACTAAGAGATTCAGATTAATAAAGAATGCATTACTTTCGAGGGGCAAAGCAGTGGTAAGTGGATTGATTAAACTGCGAAGCAATTAAGAAAAGGCGCGTTTTTCAATAGTCTGTGGTGACATTCGTGTCACCTTTTATTTTATAAAGAATGGTAGGTGTCTATTATGCAAGTACAACTGAACAAAAATAAAACATTACCGATAGATTGTAAGCATTTCATAGATGGTCAATATATCCCTTCGTTTAATCAAAAAACATTTGCGAATGTGAATCCAGCGACAGAAGAAGTAATAGGAACGATCGCAGAAGGCGGAGAACTAGAAATTGATTTGGCCGTAAAAGCAGCTAAAAGAGCGTTAAAAGGTGAGTGGAAACATTTTACGAATGAGCAAAGATCGAATGTTTTAAGAAAAATTGGTGATGGTATTCTTGCACGAAAAGAAGAGCTTGCGGCTTTAGAAGCAATGGATACTGGTAAACCATACGAACTTGCGCTTGAGGTAGATATTACTCGTTCAGCATACAATTTTTATTTTTTTGCAGATTATATTACAACATTAGCCACAGAGAGTCATATGCAAAATCAAACCGCGTTGCATTATTCATATCGCCGACCGGTCGGTGTTGTAGGGATGATCAATCCATGGAATCTGCCATTGCTTCTTTTAACTTGGAAGCTAGCACCATGTTTAGCAGCAGGAAATACGACAGTGATGAAACCTGCAGAGCTAACACCAATGACAGCGACTATTTTAGCTGAAATATGTAAAGAAGCAGGTGTACCTGATGGTGTCATCAATATTGTCCATGGGTTTGGCGCAAATGGAGCAGGGTCAGCTTTAACAGAACATCCTGGTGTTGATGCAATCACCTTCACTGGGGAAACGAAAACAGGAACTTCGATTATGAAAGCAGCAGCACCAACACTTAAAAAGCTATCATTTGAGCTAGGTGGAAAAAATCCAAATATTATTTTTGCAGATTCTAATCTTGATGAAGTAATCGAAACAACATTAAAATCTTCGTTTATGAATCAAGGTGAAGTTTGTTTATGTGGTTCGCGAATTTATATTGAACGTTCTATTTATCAAGAGTTTCTTGAAAAGTTTGTAGAGAAAACAAATGAATTAAAAATTGGTGATCCATTTGAAGAAGGTACTAAAGTTGGTGCTGTTATTGGAAAAGAGCATTTTGACAAAGTATTATCATATATCGAAATTGCTAAAGAAGATGGTGGAACCATTTTAACTGGTGGTAGTAGACCCGAACATCTTTCCAGCGGATATTTTATCTCACCTACAATTATTAGTGGACTTAGTCATGACTCTAGATGTGTGAAGGAAGAAATTTTTGGTCCTGTTGTGACAGTTTTACCTTTTGATACTGAGGATGAGGTCATTGAGCGGGCAAATGACACTCATTACGGTTTAGGCGCAACGATTTGGACGAATGATCTTCGAAAAGCACATCGTGTTGCACATCAAATAGAAGCGGGGATTATTTGGGTTAATACATGGTACCTAAGGGATTTACGTACACCTTTTGGAGGAATGAAGCAAAGTGGGATTGGACGTGAAGGCGGTATTCATAGTTTTGAGTTTTATAGTGAATTATCCAATATCACTATTAAATTATAAGATTTGAAAGGTGATGAAAATGAAAACGACTAAATTAGATGAAATCTCAACGCTTCTGCTAGAATCAGAAAATAATAGAAGTAGTATTAAACCACTATCTGAACAATATCCAAATTTAACGATACAGGAAGCGTATCAAATTCAATTAGCAAATATTGAATGTAAATTAAGCCAAGGACAAAAAATTGTTGGTAAAAAAATTGGCTTAACATCCATTGCGATGCAGGAGTTATTAGGAGTAGATGAACCAGATTATGGACATTTATTAGATACCATGAATATAGAAAATGGTAGTGAAGTTTCAATAAATGAAATGATTGCGCCAAAGGTTGAGGCAGAAATTGCATTTGTATTAAAGAAGGATTTAGTAGGACCAAATGTAACGATTGAAGATGTAATCGATGCAACAGATTATATTGTACCTGCAATTGAAGTAGTTGATAGTAGAATTGAAAATTGGAAAATACGTTTAGAAGATACTGTGGCCGATAATGCTTCAAGTTGTTTATTTGTAGTTGGCAATCATCGTTTTGATATCCATGAAATTGACTTACCTAATGTCATCATGGAATTGTATCGAAACGGTGAATTGATGAAAACAGGTAAAGGAAGTGCAGTGTTAGGAAATCCGGTTACATGTGTTGCTTGGTTAGCAAATAAACTCAGTGAATTTGGTATTTCATTAAAGGCAGGAGAAGTTATTTTATCAGGTGCATTATCTGCTGCAATAAATGCAACTGCTGGTGATTGTTTTACTGCAAAATTCCCATTATTGGGTGATGTCTCAATTTCATTTTCGTAAAAGAGGTGTAAATGATGCGTAAATTAAAGGTTGGTATTATCGGGTCAGGGAATATTGGAACAGATTTAATGATGAAACTCATTGGTCATGATTTTCTTGAATTGACGACAATGATCGGGATTGATCCAGAATCTGATGGATTAAAACGCGCAAGAGAACTTGGATTAGAAGTCATCGAAAATGGGCTTGAAGGTTTTATAGATCGAAAAGAATTAGCAGATTTGTTATTTGATGCTACATCTGCAAAATCACATATCATTCATGCAAAGATTTTAAATGATTTAAAGAAAAGAGTAATAGATTTAACACCTGCTGCACTGGGACCTTTTGTTGTACCTTCTGTTAATATAGGAGCGCATATTACGGAAGGTAATGTCAATTTAATTACGTGTGGTGGCCAAGCAACGATTCCGATTGTACATGCAATTGGTTCGGTTGCTAAAGTAAATTACGCTGAAATTGTTGCAACAATTAGTAGTAAAAGTGCAGGCCCAGGTACCCGTTCCAATATTGATGAATTCACAGAAACGACTGCTCGTGGATTAGAAGAAATAGGTGGAGCTAAAAAAGGGAAAGCAATCATCATTTTAAACCCTGCTGAACCACCGATTATGATGAGAGATACTGTCTACTGTGTATTAGAAAATGAGTCATTTGATTCTGAAGAAATCATAGATTCAATTCATTTGATGATAGAAAAAGTCAGTAGCTATGTACCAGGGTATCGTTTAAGAATGGAACCAATGATAGAAGGGAATACTGTCATCGTTCACTTAGAAGTAGAAGGTGCCGGAGACTATTTACCTAGCTACTCTGGTAATTTAGATATCATGACTGCCTCGGCCGTAAAAGTAGCAGAAGAAATTGCACAGTATGATTTAGCAAAAACAGTTTAATCTTATTTCATAGAATGAGAGGGATGTAGAATGAATGAAAGAGATGTCCTCATTACTGAGGTGGCTCTTCGAGATGGAAGTCATGCAATCGCACATTCATATAAAGTCGATCAAGTCGTTAGTGTTACAAAAGCACTTGATGAAGCAAATGTTCCTTACATCGAAGTTTCGCATGGCGATGGTTTAGGTGGATCATCATTACAGTACGGATTATCCACGACAAATGAATTCGAACTAATTGAAGCAGCTGTTAATACTTGTAAGCAATCAAAAATAGCCGTATTGCTTTTACCAGGAATTGGGACTGTGAAGGAATTAAAAGTTGCAGCTGGTTTAGGTGTGAAAATGGCACGTATAGCAACTCATGTTACAGAAGCTGACGTATCAAAACAACACATCTCTAAATCAAAAGAGCTAGGACTTGAAACTGTAGGATTTTTGATGATGTCTCATATGGTTCCTGTTGAAATTTTAGTGGAACAGGCATTACTCATGGAAAGTTACGGTGCAGATATTGTTTATATGGTAGATTCAGCTGGTGCATTCCTACCACATGAGGTAAAAATTCGTATAGCGGCATTGCGACAAGCTCTTTCAGTTGAAGTCGGGTTTCATGCGCATAATAATTTATCGCTAGCAATGGCCAATACATTAGTGGCGATTGAAGAAGGTGCAACAAGAATTGACGGAAGCGTAAGATGCTTAGGGGCTGGGGCTGGTAATACCCAAACGGAAGTTTTAGTTGGTGTACTTGATCGATTAAACATAAAAACAGGAATTGATTTTTATAAAATGATGGATTTAGCTGAGGACATCGTGGCACCGATATTACATACACCTCAAGAGATTACGAGAGGAAGTCTAATTTTAGGCTATGCTGGGGTCTATTCTAGTTTTTTACTTCATGCGAACCGAGCTGCAAAGAAGTGGAATGTGGATGCAAGAGATATATTAGTAGAGCTGGGAAAACAGAGAGTTGTAGGCGGACAAGAAGATATGATTCAGGATGTTGCTAGTAAAATAGCAAATGAGCGAGCTGTTTTATTGAAGGGGGAATAAGGTATGATTACGGAAATTGCGAATAAAATCTATTTGCATCAAAAAAATGGTGAAGAAATGGATAAAATTACAAATCATTATCCAGAATTAGATGTTAATAATGCTTATGAAATTCAAAAAGTAAGCATTGATTATGCCATTAAAAATGGTGACCCACTTATTGGTTGGAAGATGGGCTTAACAAGTATTGCAAAGCAAAAATCAGTCAATGTTGATGAACCAATCTATGGACGATTAACGCAGTCAATGGAGTTGCAAACTTCAATCCTTAAAATGGAAGGAACAATTCATCCACGTGTTGAACCTGAAATTGCTTTTGTTCTGAATAAACCTTTATTTGGTTCAGACATTACAGCTGAAGATGTTTGGAATGCAACAGAATATATCGTACCAGCATTAGAAGTGATTGACAGTCGTTATAAGAATTTCTCCTTTACGCTAACGGATGTGGTGGCAGATAATGCTTCATCTTCTAAATTCATTCTTGGAGAAAAAACTTATTCTCCTACATACACATCATGGGAACAAATAAATGTTGAATTATATAAAAATGGAACTAAGGTTCAAAGTGGGATTAGCTCAGATGTGCTAAATCACCCCGTTGAATCTGTCGTTAAGCTAGTAAAAATGATTAGTAAAAATGGATACCAGTTAGATGCAGGTATGATTATATTAACAGGCGGAATTACAGAGGCAGTCCATGTTGAAGCAGGGGATGTTATAGAAGCACATTTTGAAGGATTAGAAAATATGACATTACGAGTTGAAAAATGAGAGGTGACTTGTAATGCCAATTATTCAAGTTCAAATGTTAGAAGGAAGAAGTACAGATGTGAAAAATAACTTGTTGAAAGAAATGAATGAAGTAGTGTGTCGCATACTGAATGTTTCCCCTGATCAAGTTAGAATCCTTTTAAATGAGTACCCAGAAGAAAATTGGTCTGTTGGTGGTATATCAAAAACAGAATTATCTAATAGATAAATAGAAAATAGAAATGCCATATCTAATTTGATATGGCATTTCAGTCAGTCTTCCAACTTATTATTGCGCTTTTTTAGCTCTATTTTCAGCAATCTCTACAGATAATCGTTCTTTTCCCATTAAGATAATTGCGACAAAACCTAATATGATAGGAACTAATGTCCATTGAAAAGTAGTTGCGACTGAATTTGCCATTGCTTCGGTAATTTTATGAAGAACGTCTGGTGGAATTTGAGCCCTTGCATCAGCGGATAATAATGCACGAGAATCAATGTTTCCAGCAAATCCTTTCATACTACCAAGTGCATCGCTTAAGTTGTTTTTAAACACATGATTTTGAATGGAACCAAAAATAGTTACACCAATTGTCATTCCTAAAGTTCTAAAGAATGTATTTGTAGATGTAGCAATTCCGCGTTTTTGCGGTTCAATTTTATGTTGTGTTGCCATGCTCAGTAATGAGAATGAACAACCCATACCAAGACCGGCAATAATCATAAAGAATGTAACAGTTTTACGTGAAGTTTCAACATCAAGCGTACTTAGTAATGCCATTCCAATGAAAAATAAAACAACTGAAACAAGCATGATTCCTCTATAGCTAAATTTTCTTACAGATTGACCTGCTACTTGGCTACCTACTACTGATCCAACCATCATTGGAATTAAAATAATACCAGCATTCGTAGCAGTTCCACCATAAACAGCCTGAACAAATAGTGGAATTAAAACAGTTGTAATAATAAATGCAGCTCCGTAGAAGAAAGCAACTCCTTGCGTTGCAGCAAATAATTGTTTTTTAAATAAGCCAAATGAGATGATTGGTTCTTCTGCTTTTCTTTCGATGAAAATAAAAGAGATGAAAAGTACTGCGAAAATGACAAAAAGGCTAATAATTTGAGGTGAATCCCAAGCATACTCATTGCCACCAAGCTCAAGTCCGAACATTAAACTGACAACTGAACCGACTAACGTTATAGCTCCTAGCCAATCAATTTTCAGTTTTCTTAACTGTAGCGTTTCTTTATAAAATTGAGATATAAAATATAATGATATAATGCCTAATGGTAGATTAATATAGAAAATCCAACGCCAGTCAATTTGATCGGTAATATAAGCTCCTAATAATGGACCAAAAACACTTGATAGTCCAAAAACAGCTCCGAATAAGCCTGTCATTTTACCACGTTTTTCTGGTGGAAATATATCGAATATGATCGTAAACGCGATTGGCATTAAAGAACCTCCGCCGATTCCTTGTATTGCACGATAGATACTTAATTGTTCAATACTATTTGCAGTCCCACACAATGCTGATCCGATTAAAAAAATGGCAAGACCTAATAAATAAAATCTTTTTCGCCCATACATATCTGATAATTTACCAAATATCGGCATACTAGCCATTGTGGCTACTAAGTAAGCTGAAGTTACCCAAACAAATTGATCTAACCCGCCAAGTTCTCCAACAATCGTTGGCATGGAAGCAGAAACAATTGTATTATCCATTGCGGCCATTAGCATACCTAAGAGTAGTCCAGTGACAACTAGGCCAACCTTACTTTCTTTTGAAACCATTCAGTTTCCCCCTTACGATTACGTTAAATTTTTAGTCTCTTTAGGAATTAAAAAGTTGATATCATTCCAAAACTTAGATAATAATATTAATTCCTCATCATTGTACTTTTCAAATATATCAGTTAGAGAGTCAGCAAGTGGTTTAAATAAATATGTAATTTCATCATCACGTTGATATAATGGCTGAATGATTACTTTTCTTCGGTCATGTGGATCATTTATGCGCTCTACTAATTCTTCTTTTTCTAGTCGATTAATGACGCCTGTGATCGCTCCAGTCGTTAAATTAGTTAAAAGAGATAATTGACCAGCTGTGATTGGTCCTGTATGGCTAAGTAACTCTCGGCACCGTAAATCAGTTGCATTTAAATGTAGCTTTGTTGCAATCCCTTCATTAAATAAGACAATTGAAGTATGAAACTTTCGCATTTCCATAACGAGTGATGAAATAAATTCTTCTCTTGAGATTTGACCTTCTGACATTATTTTTCCTCCTTAATATTTAAGAAGTACAATCAACTATTAGTCTAGTAAACTAGCCTATAATGTAAGATAATTATAAATCAACAAATTAAATTAAAGAAGGAATATATATGATTTTAACCAAAAGTTAATCTATTCATTTGAGTGATAAAAAATTCAACATTTCATTTGATTTAGTCAATACAAAGTCGGTAACACTAGTAAACAAGACATGATAAAGGGAGTAATTTTTGTGAAACAAATCAATGTAGTTCCTTATAAATCATCTTGGGAAAAAGACTTTCAAAATGAAAATAAAAAAATTCAAAATTTATTGACCGAAAAAGTAGAAATCTATCATATAGGGAGTACGTCCATTCCAAATATGTTTGCTGTTCCAATCGTTGATATAATGATTGCTGTACAAAGCTTAAAAGAGTTCGATAAAAAAAGTAAATTACTTTGTACTATAGGATATGAGCCGGTGGGTGAAACATGCGAAGAAGAACGACGAATCTTTATGAAGTGTGATGGAGATTGTAGGTATCACGTTCAAATTTTTGAACAGGGAAACCCTGAAATTGAACGTCGGATTGCATTTAGGGAGTTTATGATTGCCCATACAGAGCAAGCTTTAGAATATAGTAGATTAAAAAAAGAATTAGCAAATCAGTATTCAAACGATGAAGCTAAATATAAAAAAGGCAGAAGTGAATTTCTAGAAAAAATAGATCAACAAGCAAGTAAATGGAAGAATTAAATACTCCTTCCAAAATAGGAAGGAGTTATCGATGTTCCACATATTTTCCAATCAAACAGATTTCATTTATTTGATCTAATTGCTGACCACTTAAAGGTTTTGAGTGATAAGCATTTAAATTTTCAACTAATTGTTCTTTATTTCTAGCGCCAATCGCTAAGGTAGTCACTGCTTTATGTTGTAAAATAAAATGAACAGCTAAACTATGTAATGATTGTTTATCTTCTGTAATTTGTAAAAGTTGTTCAATCATTTCTTTACATTCTTGTTCTGAGTAATGTAAGTAACCTTTACTTGTGAGCTTATTTTTCCAATTAGTACTTAAAAGACCTTTTGCGACTGAACCTCTAGTGATCACCGAAATCTTATTTTTTTCAAATAATGGGAAAAATTCCTCAGGGCGACGTTCAAGTAAATTATATTGCATCATTACACTTTGAATTGCTGAATGATTGACGAATCGCTCTATTACATTTGGTCTAATGGAGGAGATACCATAATGACGGATGTATCCATCTTTAACAAGTTCCTCAAAAGCCTCAATTGTTTCTTCATATGAATCTTCAATTGTACCACCGTGAAGCTGATACAAATCTATATAATCAGTATTTAATCTGCGCAAGCTTTCTTTAACTGCTTGTAAAATATGTTTCTTTGATGGGTCCCATGACCATTTGTCCTGTGACTCAGTCCAACGGTTTCCAACCTTTGTTGCCAAGATAACCTGGTCTCTTCGACCTTTTAATGCTTTTCCAACTATTTCTTCATTCTGGCCAAAATCATATAAATCAGCAGTATCTAAATAATTAATTCCAGCATCAAGTGCGGCATGGATTGTTTGAATTGCTTCATTTTCATTTGTACCTAATGACATACAACCTAAACTAATTTCACTAATTTCCAGTTGTGTTGACCCGAGCATTCTTTTTTTCATCATCATCCCTCCAATTCTAATTGTAGGGAATCGTCATTTATTTTACAACATATAGGGACCGACCATCAGACTTTTTAATCCACTCTTGTACTGTTTCATACTGTTGACTCATGACTTGAAGTGTTTTTAAAATTTCGGTTTTTGACCCAACTAAAATAACGGACGTGTTCGTTCGAGACATTTTCATTTTACTCCCCCAATTTTACGTAATTTATATAATTTAGTGATAAAATGTATGTGAAAACTATACAAATTAGAACAGGTGATGAAAAAAATGAAAAAATTTGAAGAAAAAACACTGACAGAAGAAAAAATCTTTGAAGGAAGAGTTATTTCTCTTTATCATCAAGAGGTTGAATTGCCAAATGGTAAATCAAGTACTCGCGAAATCGTAAAACACCCTGGTGCTGTTGCCATCATTCCAATTACAGATGATGGAAAAATTGTATTAGTAGAACAGTATCGTAAAGCATTAGAAAGAAGCTTACTAGAAATTCCAGCGGGTAAATTAGAAAAAGGGGAAGAACCAATCAATACTGCAAAAAGAGAATTAGAAGAAGAAACTGGTTATGAAGCAAATGAATGGGAACATATTCAATCTTTTTATACTTCACCAGGTTTTGCTGATGAGTACATACATATTTTTGTCGCAAAAGGATTAAAAAAATTAGAAAACAGTGCACAATTGGATGAAGATGAATTTGTTGAATTGTTAGAGCTTTCAGTTGAAGAATGTGTACAAGAGTTAAAAAAGGGCTCAATACATGATGCAAAGACTTGTTATGCGATTCAATTCTTACAATTATTAGAGAAAAATTAAAAATGTGTCAATTTATCGTTAGATAGATGATAGAATAGTAAAGATTACAAAGGAAAGGGATGAGAAAATGAAAATATCATCTATCAAGAAAACAGCCAAAGAACGATTGTCGGGGAATTGGGGAAAAACAATCTTAACGCTAATCTTCTTTGGTGTAATACAAGGTCTTATTCATATGATATTTAATGGACCAGCAAACTTATACTACGAAGGTCAATTGTTTCTAGGTTACGAAGAAACGCTACCTGCTGGGCCTACAGCAATTATTTCATTTATAACATCGATTCTATCTGCAGTAACTGGTTATGGGTTTTCGGTTTATTTATTAAAACTGATCAGAGATGAAGACCGTAGTTTTTCGGATTTATTCTATTATTTTAAAAGCGGTCACCAATTTTTAAGAGCAGCACTTACAACTATTCTTGTAATTATTTTTGTGATTCTATGGTTTTTATTATTAGTAATTCCTGCAATTATTAAAGCAATTGCTTATTCTCAGGTTGGTTATATCCTAAAAGATCGTCCTGATATGAAACCATTAGATGCAATTACATTAAGTAGAAGAATGATGGATGGATACAAGTGGAAGTACTTTTTACTTTGTTTATCATTTATCGGATGGGCAATATTAGTTGTTATTACTTTTGGGATTGCATTTTTATATGTTGGCCCTTACTACTATGCTACAAATACTCAATTCTATGAGGAAGTAAAAGAAGCATATGAAGCAAAAGGTGAATTAATTTAAAAATTAAAGACGCGCTTTTTAGGCGTCTTTTTTTTGTTGGTGAACTTTTAAGGTGTTTTCGTGTACATTTTTGCTGGCTATAAGAATGCGTGTAGTTTCTGTTGTTGAATAGATAAGATTGTGACACTTAAGCTTGAGCATCTAAACGCACACCTCACTTTATTTAGAATGTGCGCATTTTAAAGTGGAACTTGATACTCTTCATTCATAAAAGTTTTTGTTAAAATAGAAAATAAGGAAATGGAATACAATAAACCAAATAATATAATGTCTGAGGTGAAAACCTTGTTTGTAACAGGAGAACTTGGAACGTATCATGTAAGGATAATGGGTGAGGGGAAGGTTACCGTTTTATTAGAATGCGGTATGATGCATACCCTTCATCAGTGGCAGTATTTACAAAGGGAGCTTAGTCAACATGCGAAAGTGATTGCATATGATCGACTTGGCTATGGGAAAAGTGGGAAGTGGACAAGTGAACGATCAACTGAGCAGCAAGCTTATGAATGCTATGATTTATTAATGAGTTTAAATATTTCAAGTCCTCTGATTGCTGTAGGACATTCGCTTGGAGCATATGTTACATATCAACTGAATCATCTATTTCCAAATAGAGTTCAATCAATGATTCTTCTTGACCCGACTCATCCTCAATTAGAGGAAAATGAACAAAAATTATATGATAAATTACTTTATCAATATGCTTTATTTATGAAAAGAGCCAATCAATTTAAGATTACAAACATTTTACCAAGTCAATTTGTCAGCAAAATGTATAAGCAGCATACGGAAGAACGATTAGAAATGTTATGGGCATTAAAAAGCTTAAAACACTGGAAAACTGTCGTAAGCGAATGGAAAAACCTTTATTATAGTAATAAAAAAATTAGTGAAGCATTAAAAAAACAAATTGATATCCCATTGCTCGTTTTGACTGCTTCAAAACAAAGTGGGATATCATTCGGTAAAAAGAATCAAGCTGAACTATTACAAAGAGTAGAAGATTATCATCTGCAATATGCAAGAACGTCATTAAAAGGTAGCCAATTAACCATTCAAGGCTACACACATTCTTCTATCTACGGAAATACGAAAGAAACTGCTAAAAACATAAGTCAGTTAATTAAAAGTCAAATCGATTACTTATAAAGTAACGCAATCAGTATGAATGAAAAAAGCTGTTTTAGTCATGGACTAGAACAGCTTTTTTTAGTGGAAAATTAATTTGTAACTAAAGTTTTTGTTGCTACATTCATTAACGTTTCAGCAGAAGAAGTTACACGGTGAGTTGCTTGACCAATTTCATTAATTGTTTCAGCTAGTTGATTAATTTCTTTTTCAGTTTTTTCTACCCCTGCGATACTTTTACCCATTTCTTCAACGATTGTTACGAATGAAACTTGTGTTGATTCAGCATGAACACGACCGTCTTTAACAATACCAGATACATCGTTGATTGATGTCACTACATCATGTAAGTAAGTATTTGAAACTTCAATAATCTCTTCGATTTTAGAAATTGAATTTTTCGTTTGCTCGGCTAATTTACGTACTTCTAATGCTACAACAGCGAATCCTTTACCATGCTCACCAGCACGCGCTGCCTCGATTGCAGAGTTTAAAGATAGTAGATTCGTTTGGTCTGCTATGCTTTGTACAATTTTAATAACATCTGCAATATCTTGATATGAACTATTTAAATGCTCAACCATTTCTGTCACTTTTTGAGTGTTTGTAGAAATAACGCCAATACTATCAGCAAGTTCTTTTACTTGGTTTTTACCTGTACCAGCGATTTCTTGTGTTTTGATTACTTGTGAATTAGAGTCATGAACCTGAGTTTTTACTTGGTGACTTTGTTCTACAAGCATTTCAACTGCTGCATTTGTTTGTTGAGTAAGTGCAACAAGCTCTTCAGCAATTTCTTGAATTTGTGCTTTTAATTCTTCTTCAGTTTTGCTATGTAATTCAGTTTCTTCTAAAATACTTTCTTTCACGAACTGTGTGAATAATTGTTGTTCAAAATTTAATGATTTCATAATAGCTGTAATAAATTTTGTACGCTCAATCGCATCGTCAATTTCAAGGAATGCTACTCTAATATATTCTGTTAAATAACATTGGAAAGCTCCAATATAAAACTCAGGGTTATTAGCTGTATAAACTGCTGTTAATCGTTTAATCATATCAACGAATGCAGCATTATAAACTGTTGTAAAATGTAACTCAATTTGTTTTTTTATTAATGAAGTTGGTTCACCTGAATCACTTAAAATACGAAAAACTGTATCCATTTTGCTTCCAAGGCTTTCCATCACATTTTCTGTAATTTCTTTTTCATGTTTTTTAATAAAAGTCGAATAAAACTGACCTTTTAATGCTATATCTTCACTTGTATAACTAATCATTTGGAATTGTTCTAAATGTTTTTGAGATAAATCAACAATTACTTTAACTTGATCAGCTTTTACAGTCGTTACACCTTTACGATTTGCTTTTTTCTTAAACGTAAACATAAATAAATTCCTCCGTTGCCCATATAAAATATAAATCTACTCTTATTATCGGAAAAAATTATTTCTTCGTTACTATTTTGACATCAATTTTCAAACTTTTATAAATTCAAAGAATAAATTACTTGTCCAATCATAAAATGAAGAGAGTCTACGACACGAGGAGTTGATGATATGACAAGAAGCTCAGTCCAATTAACGATGAAGAATCATGTGAAGGATTATATGCCTATTTATATTTTTGTAAGTGTCATTTTACTATTTGGTGTTGTTTTCGGAGCAGTCATTGTAAATAGTATGAACGTGAGCCAAAAGCAGGATATACTTTCATTTATTACGCAATTTTTTGGACAAGTTAATAATGATGGCTATATAAATGGGAATGAAGTTTTTCTGTCGAGTTATTCGACTCACTTAAAATTTTTAGCATTAATTTGGATTCTAGGAATCTCAATTATCGGATTGCCAATTATACTAATCTTATTATTTATGAAAGGTTTAGTAGTTGGTTTTACTGTTGGTTTTTTAGTCAACCAGCTTGGATGGCACGGAATATTATTAGCATTTTCATCAGTCTTTCCGCAAAATGTAATTGTATTACCACTTTATATTTTATTAACAGTTTTAGCCGTTCAATTATCAATTCGAATGATCCGAAAACAATTTATGAAAAATGATAATGAAGCAATAATGAAGCAATTAGTATCCTATTCAATCGTTTTTTGCGTAGTAGCAATCTGTCTTAGTATCGCAAGTGTAATCGAAGCTTATGGTTCTTCTTACTTTTTAAAAGCAATTTCAGAAATAATAGTTTCAAAAAATTAGCAAATAATTTTTGACACTTTCTCTTTCTTTGTTATAATTATTATCAAGTGGCGAGGGAGTGAAAAAAATG
>Ga0102589_1001443_pt1 | contig 32403 bp, 29 predicted proteins | sample AraplaMF_Col_mLB_FD_76858 | JGI IMG/M metagenome (GOLD analysis project Ga0102589, IMG submission 76858) | Arabidopsis root microbial communities from the University of North Carolina, USA - plate scrape MF_Col_mLB | ecosystem: Host-associated > Plants > Roots > Endosphere | place: USA...
CGGTGCAGTTGGAGCGACTGCATGGGAACGCTGCGCTGTTGGGTTGCCTTCCCTTGTAACTGTGCTTGCTGAGAACCAGGTATATGCGCTTCAGCAACTGGAACAGTCGGGAGCGGTGATGGCATTTACGCTTGAGAATGACGCACCGGGGGGGCTGGATACGCTGATCGAGCTTCTGATTGCCAGACCCGAGTTAATTTCGGAAATGAGTGTGAAGGCGGCCCGCGTGACAGATGGAGCCGGATGCGCGAAGGTCGTAGACGTTTTGGTTTCCGGAGACTTCATATGAGTGTTTTCGGCAAGCTTAGGGCCGTGCAAGACGATGACGTGATGATGTTGCTCGCTTGGCGAAATCATCCGGATATCCGGCAAAAAATGTACAATGCGCACATCATCAGCGAGACCGAGCATCTAGAGTGGTGGCGACATGCGCGTGAGCGCGAGGATCGGCGATACTTCATTTACGAGCGGGACGGTGAACCGTCAGGCTCGATGGCGATCACGGCGATCGATGGGCAGAACAGCCGGGCAAATTGGGGGTTTTATCTGTCCCCGAATGCGTTACGGGGTTCAGGGAGCCGGATGAATTTCCTTGCGTTGAGATATGTTTTTGATGATCTCAAGCTCAATAAGCTCTGCGGGGAGGTGCTGTCATCTAACGGAAAATCTATCCGTTTGCATCAGCGTCTTGGTTTTTCAATAGAGGGCGTACTGCGAGAACATCACCGAGTTGATGGCAAGTTCGAGGACGTCCATCTTTTTGGACTCCTTCGCGACGAATGGCGAAGGGCAAAAAATGCAATCGAAGCATCGCTCATAGAGTTAGAAGGCAGAACGTAATGACTACCAATCTCGAAATGCAGATTGCCGGACGCAAGATCGGTGCCCAGTTTTCTCCCTACGTCATCGCGGAAATGTCTGCCAATCACAATGGCAACATCGAGAATGCCTATCGGATTATCGAGGCGGCAAAAGTTGCGGGCGCGGATGCGGTCAAGATGCAGACCTACCGCCCTGATACGATAACTCTCGATTGCGACGGTCCGGAGTTTCAGATCAAGGGCGGGCTTTGGGATGGCCGCACGCTCTACGAACTGTACGAGGAAGCTCACACGCCCTGGGAGTGGCATGCGCCTCTCTTCGATCATGCACGGAAAGTTGGAATTACGATCTTCAGCTCGCCTTTTGATCGGACAGCGATCGATCTCCTGGAGGATCTCGGCGCGCCGGCTTACAAGATCGCGTCGTTCGAGGCTGTTGATCTGCCGCTCATCCGCTACGCCGCATCCACGGGCAAGCCGATGATCATTTCCACCGGTATGGCCGACGCCGATGAAATTGCTGAAGCTGTCGCGGCTGCGCGCGATGGTGGGTGCAAGGAGCTGGCACTGTTGCATTGCGTTAGTGGCTATCCGGCGCCGCCGGAAGATTACAATCTGCGTGTTATCCCAGATATGATGAGCCGTTTCGGCCTTATTGTCGGGCTGTCGGATCACACCCTGGACAATACGACCGCAATCGCAAGCGTCGCGCTGGGCGGTTCGATTATCGAAAAGCACTTCACTCTCGATCGGAGTGGTGGTGGCCCGGACGACAGCTTCTCGCTGGAACCGGACGAGATGAAGGCGCTTTGCGCCGGCGCTGCGACCGCGTGGCGTGCACTGGGCCAGGTCGATTACGGTCTTAAATCCAGCGAGCAGGGGAATACCAAGTTCCGCAGATCCTTGTATTTCGTCAAATCGCTGAAAGCCGGCGAGATTGTTACCGAGGATGCCATCCGCAGTGTTCGGCCTGGGTACGGATTGGCACCGAAATTTTTCGATGAGCTTCTCGGCAAGACGGTCTCTGTCGACGTCAATTACGGCGAAGCGGTCACCCGGGATAAGCTGGCCTAGTTGCAGGCTTAGCCCTCACGCGTGGTTGCTCGATCTATGTCGTCATGGTTTGGGCGGCGCGCCAAGGCGTGACGCTGATAAATCTTCGCCTGCGTCAAGAATGCATAGACGGAGTCTGTCATTGCCTCGATAAAGCCTGGGGCGCCACAGCGCCACAGGCCGTTTCGGATATAGATGCGGATGAAATAGGCGATCGGAGAGAAGACGAGTTTCGCAACGCTCGCCTTTCCGCCTTCCGAAAACTTCTGATCTGCTTTCAGTGTCGAGTATTTGTTCGTCTTGAGGATCTGCTCGTCCATCCGCAGGGGGCGGTAGTGCAGGAGGCTTCCCGTGGATGCGTCCTGCACGGCGCCTTTCGCGACAATTCCCTCGTGGACTTGCTGCGTCAGGTCATAGGCGCCCTTGTCTCGGCGGATCAATCGGAGGTTCTTGCGTTCCCGCACACTTTCAGGCGTATATCCAAAACCGATCAGGTAGGGGCGACGTGCCACTCGCCAGCCAACAGTTTCTTCCGGTGCGTTGAGAAGAGCGGGTAAGTTTCCACGCAGTGCGCTGTCGAGGCGCTCGTCCGAGTCAATGTTGAAGCACCACGGCTGCGTGCACTGCTCAAGCGCAAATTGCTTCTGGCCGGCATATCCTCGCCAAGGCTCGCGCAGAAATCGGATTGGCCAGCCCTTTTCAATATAGGATTGTACCAGGGCAGCGGTGCCGTCTGTCGATCCGGAATCGACAATGACGATCTCCGAGAAATCCGCGAGGCTTTCAATGCAGTTCCCGAGATACTCTTCCTCGTTCTGACAGATGATGAATGCCGAGACGGGTAGTTGCATTGACGGCCCCTGTTCCTAAGTTGAAACAGGGAATGCATCGAAAGCGGGAAGCTGTAAAGCCCGGATCAGGAAACTGCTTCTGTCCCTTCATAAACCCGCATCAGCCGCCCCGCTTCCCCCTCGATGCTGAAAGCATGAAGCATGTGCTGGCGGGAGTTTGCCGCGGCGCGGTCGTGGCGGAGCGGGGCGTCCATGAAGTCGCCGGCGGCTTGCGTCATGGCGTCGATATTGCTGGCGACGATCCTGCCCGTTTCGTCGTCCCCACCATCCACCAGCAATTCCGGAAACGCCCCGACATCCGTCGCGATCACCGGTACGCCCGTTGACATCGCTTCCAGCGGCGTCAGGCCGAAGCCTTCCCAGCGTTGGGGGGCGATGAAGAGGTCGAGGGCGCGGTACCAGTCGTTGATGTTCGTGTGCTCGCCGACGAAGAGGATGCGGTCTGCGAGGCCGGCGGCGGTGACGCGGGCTTTCAGGCCGTTTTCGAAATCGACATGCTTGGCGGTGGCGCGGCCGGCGATGATGGCGATCCAGTCCGGGCGGTCGGGGAGAAGGCGGATCATCGTGTCGACGAAGAGGTCGGTGCCCTTCTGGTGGCGGACGCGGCCGAAGCAGCCGGAGATCTTCTTCGTGGGATCGAGACCGACGGCGGCCTTTGCTGCCGCCTTATCTGCAGGCGGCGAGAAGCGGACGGTGTCGATGCCGTGCAGGATGACGGTGCTCGGCACTTCCAGATAGGCCGCCGTCTTGCCGCTGGTGGCGATCACGGCGTCCATCTTGGAAATCAGCCATTTGGTCCAGCCGGTATGCTTGCGCTGCGAGGCCGAGGTGAAGACGATCTTCAGCTTCATGCGCAAGAGATCGCGCATGATGATCGCCGGCAGCATCTCGACATTGCGCCGCGCATGCCAGACGCGGTGCTTCTTGCCCACCGGCGGCGTCCAGAGATGGATGAGATCGCGGAAGCGGATATGCGGAAGAGTTGCCGGCAGGCCGGGGCCGAGCGCTGCGATCTTCTGACCGAGCGCCCGCTGAACCGGAATCAACTGGATGATCGTCGACGTGACGCCGGAGAGGCGCCGTTTGAAATTCGGCGCGATGATCTCGACGTCACGGATATCGATGATGGCGGGGTCGCGTTCTGCGGCCACGGATGATCAGCCCCAGGAAATCTGCAGGATTTCGTAGGCCTTCGAGCCACCGGGCGCGTTGACTTCGATGGATTCGCCGACTTCCTTGCCGATCAGCGCGCGGGCGATCGGGGAGGAGATGGAGATGCGGCCGGCCTTCACGTCGGCTTCCTGGTCGCCAACGATCTGATAGGTCTTTTCTTCCTCGGTGTCCTCGTCGACGAGCTTCACCTTGGCGCCGAACTTGATCTTGTCGCCGGACATCTTCGAGAGGTCGATGACTTCGGCGCGCGCCGTCAGGTCTTCGAGCTCGGCAATGCGGCCTTCGTTGAGGCTCTGGGCTTCCTTGGCAGCATGGTATTCTGCGTTTTCCGACAGGTCGCCATGGGCGCGCGCTTCGGCGATCGCCTCGATGATGCGGGGACGCTCTTCCTGCTGGCGCCAGCGCAGTTCTTCCTGCAGCTTGACGAAACCACCCTGCGTCATCGGAACCTTATCTACCATTTTCCCGTCCTTTATTCTTCGTGTCGCTACAGGTAGGCAGTGACACAAAAGAAAACAGGTCCCGAAGAGAACTTCGGAACCGTGCCAACAATCCTAGTTGCTTCGCTTATAGCAGATCGCTACCGGCGATTTCCATAAAATTCGTATCAGCGCTTCTGACCCGGCTCATGGTTGCGATATCTAGCGCAGAAATCCGCTGGCTTTCATTGACTTTTAGCAAAAGAACATATAGTGAACAAATCCATGAAGAAGTCGCTGAATGAACGATTGGCCATCCTTTCGGATGCCGCGAAATATGATGCTTCCTGCGCTTCCAGCGGTACGACGAAGCGCGATTCGGGCGCCAGCGGCGGGCTGGGCTCGACCGAGGGATCCGGCATCTGCCATGCCTATGCGCCGGATGGACGATGCATCTCGCTGCTGAAAATCCTGCTCACCAATTTCTGCATCTATGATTGTGCTTTCTGCATCAACCGCTCGTCGAGCAATGTCGAGCGCGCCCGCTTCACGCCAGAGGAGGTGGTCTGGCTGACACTGGAATTCTACCGGCGCAACTACATCGAGGGGTTGTTTTTATCCTCCGGCATCATCCGCTCCTCCGACCATACGATGGAGGAGATGGTGCGGGTGGTGCGTGAGCTGCGGGTTACCCATAATTTCCGCGGCTATATCCATCTGAAATCGATCCCCGAGGCGTCGGCGCATCTGATCGAGGAGGCGGGGCTTTATGCCGATAGGTTGTCGCTCAATATCGAGCTGCCGACCGATAACGGCATCACCCGCCTGGCGCCGGAGAAGAAGCCGTCGAGCATCCGCCGCTCGATGGGCGATCTCCGGCTGAAGATCGAGGAGGCCGGCGAGCCGACGCTTCAGACGAAGCGGCGCAAGCGCTTCGTGCCGGCCGGGCAGAGCACGCAGATGATCGTTGGGGCCGATGGCGCCAATGATGCGACGATCCTCGGCACCAGCGCCCGGCTCTACGGCAGCTACGGGCTGCGGCGCGTCTATTATTCCGCCTTCAGCCCGATCCCGGATTCGTCCCGGAACCTGCCGCTGATCAAGCCGCCGCTGATGCGCGAGCACCGGCTCTACCAGGCAGACTGGCTCTATCGTTTCTATGGCTTCGGTATCGACGAGATCACCGCATCGCAGGAGGGCGGCATGCTGGATCTCGATCTCGATCCGAAGCTCGCCTGGGCGCTCGGCCATCGCGACCAGTTTCCCGTCGATATCAACAAGGCCGCCAAGGAGCTGCTGCTGCGCGTGCCCGGCCTTGGAACCAAGGCGGTGAAGGGCATCCTGTCCGGCCGCCGGTTCCGTAAGCTGCGCATAGAGGATCTGTCGCGGCTCGGCGTGTCGATCAAGAAGGTGCAGGCCTTCGTCACGGCGGAGGGCTGGACGCCGAAGCGGCTGATAGACCGGCCGGACCTGCGCGCCATGTTCGAGCCGAAACCCGAACAGCTGCAGTTGCTCTGATGCTGAAGGTGGCGCTGCAGGGCAGGGGCGATTTTACCGAGTGGCGCGATGCCGCCCGCTCGCTCGCCGCCGCCGGCATTGCACCCGAGGATATCGAATGGCGGGAGAAGGGCGGCGACAAGCAGCTGTTCTGGGAAGAGGATGTTCTGCCGCCGCAGCCATCGGGCAAATCACAGTTGACCGTGCCGCAGGCGTTCATCGATCTTGCCTCTGCCGTCATCTGCCACACCGATCCCGTTCGTTTCACGCTGCTCTATACGCTCTTGTGGCGGCTGCAATCGGACAGGAAGCTGCTCGATATCGTCTCGGACGAGGATGTTTCGCGGGCGCGGCTGATGGAAAAAAGCGTGCGCCGCGACGCACACAAAATGACCGCCTTCGTGCGCTTCAAGGAGGTCGGCAGCGGCATCTCGATGAACGGGCGGCGCAAGTTCCTCGCCTGGTTCGAGCCGGATCACCATATCGTCGTGCGCAAGGCGCCGTTCTTCCAGCGGCGGTTCAACGACATGGACTGGATCATCCTGACGCCGAAGGGATCTGCCGGCTGGGACGGGGTGAAGCTGACGACCAGCCATGAGCCCTGCGAAAAGCCGGATCTGACCGATGATGCCGATATGCTCTGGCGGACCTATTACGCCAATATCTTCAACCCGGCGCGGCTGAAGGTGAAGGCGATGCAGGCCGAGATGCCGAAGAAATACTGGAAAAACCTGCCGGAGGCCGAGCTCATTCCGGGGCTGGTCGCCAATGCCGAAAGCCGGGTGATCGAGATGGCGAAGCGCCAGGCGACGACGCCGCAGCCTTTCCACGACCGGTTGCAGCAGGCGGCGAGAAGCCAGCCTCTACCCGAGCCCGCACCTGCCGGCACGCTGGAGGCGTTGCGGGAGCAGGCGGCCGTCTGCTCCCGCTGCCCGCTGCATGAGAAGGCGACGCAGACGGTTTTCGGCGAGGGGCCGGAGAATGCGGATATCGTCTTCGTCGGCGAGCAGCCGGGCGATCAGGAGGATCTGGTAGGACGCCCGTTTGTCGGCCCGGCGGGAAAGGTTTTCGATCAGGCCATCGAGGCGGCGGGGATCGACCGTTCGAGCCTCTATGTCACCAATGCCGTCAAGCATTTCAAATACGAGCCGCGCGGCAAGCGGCGCATCCATCAGCGCCCGAATATGGGCGAGGTGCAGCATTGCCGCTGGTGGCTGAAGCTGGAGCTCGATCTCATCAAGCCGAAGATCGTGGTGGCGATGGGTGCGACGGCGCTGGCGGCGCTGACCGAGACGAAGCATCGCCTGACCGACATAAGGGGGCAGGCAATGCGGATGCCCAACGGCCGGCTGCTCTTCGTCACCGTGCATCCGTCCTATCTGCTTCGGCTGCAAAACGAGGAGGACAGGGCCGAGCAGATGGCTTTTTTCCGGCGTGATATGGTGGAGATACAGATGCTTATGAGCAGGCTTTCGCAAAGTGATTCCGCTGCCTGACAAACTGATTCAATAACGGTTCAAAAACCGTCCTGAGTGGTGTCGGTTATCCGCAGCCTCACACGTCCTTTGCTGCAGAAGCCGTACAGGGAGACCGGAAACATGGCGCTCAAGCGAATGGACAATGTGGGGATCGTCGTCGAGGATCTCGGGGTCGCGATCGATTTCTTCCAGGAACTCGGCCTGGAGCTCGAAGGGCGGGCGACGATCGAAGGTGAATGGGCGGGGCGCGTCACCGGGCTCGGCGATCAGCATGTCGAGATTGCCATGATGCGCACGCCTGACGGTCACAGCAGGCTTGAGCTCTCGCGGTTTCTGAGACCCGCCGTCGTTGCCGACCACCGCAATGCGCCGGTGAATGCTCTCGGCTATCTCCGCGTCATGTTCGCCGTCGATGATCTCGATGACACCCTTGAGAGACTGTTTGCGCGCGGCGCCACGCTCGCAGGCGAAGTCGTCGATTATGCCGGCATTTACCGGCTCTGCTACATCCGGGGTCCCGAAGGGCTGCTGATCGGACTGGCGCAGGAGATCGGCCAGGGTCGGGCTTGACGGTCCGGACTGCGGCAGCCGCGATGATTGCCGGCCTCAGCAGCCGTCCGGCCGCGTGCTGTACGGCAGGCCCCTGAGCGGCGTGCATGCGATGCTGGATGTCTGCAGCGAGGCGACGAAACCGGCAATCAGGCCGGCGGTCTTTTCCGGCGCTTCGATCTGCGGGATGTGATTGACGCCGTCGAGAACCGAAAGCTGGGAATTGGGAAGCAAGTGCGCGATCTCGTCGCCCTGCGCCAGCGGCGTGACGCTGTCTTCCTTGCCCCAGATGATCAAGGCCGGTTTCTGGAAGCCAGCGTAGTTTTCGGGCTTGAAGGCGCGGGACGCTTCCTCGTTACCGAACAGGCCGGTGACGAACCAGTCGGCAACGGCATGGCTCGTGCCCTTGACGACGAGCGGACGACGGTAGACCTCGATACGTTCCGGCGTCGCGACCGCATCGTCATCGGCCACGAAATCGCGCAGGCCTTTGCCAATCATCAGCGGATTGGTGAAGGTCGCCGCCATGACCGCTTCCCGCAGTCCGGGGGCCGAAAAGAGCGGGGCCAGCGGCGGTTTGGAGGGCGGGCGCCCGAGGCCGAGAGCGACATCCAGGAGAACGAGACCGGAGATGCGATCCGGCGAACTCAGCGCCGTCTCCATGGTCGCACCGCCGCCGAAGGAATGGCCGAGCAGCACGAATTGCTTGAGGTCTGCGGCATCGGCAAAGGCGAGGATGCGGCGGGCCTGCGCCGCGCGCGAATAATCGCCGGAGGCAGGCCGCTCGGAATAGCCGAAGGGCGGCAGGTCGGGGGCAATCACGCGGAAGCCATCGGCGCCCAACCGCTCGGCGATCGGCGCCCAGGTTTCCGACCATGCCATGGCGCCCGGGATCAGCAGGATCGCCTGACCGCTATCGGGGCCCCATTGCTTGTAGTGGATGTCGAGACCATCGGCCTGAAGATATTGCCCAGCCTGACCATTGCGGCCCGGCGGCAGGCTCTCGCGCCAGATCGAGGCGGCGTAGAAGCCGGCAAAGACGAGAAGGGCGAGGCCGATCAGGGCACCGGCAATACCGGCAAGGATCTTGGCGATCCGGATGGCGATGCGTCTCATGCGTGCTCCCCCGCCGCAATGTTCCATACGGCGAGGAATAGCAGAAAGCCCGTTAAGAATTTCGGGCCGTGATGCTTATGCGAAGTAGCTCTGCAGCGGGCGGACTTCGAGGTTGCCGGCCTTGAGCGCCTTGATCGCCATGGCTGCGGCTTCTGCGCCGGCCATGGTCGTGTAATAGGGCACCTTCTGCATCAGCGTGGCGCGGCGCAGCGACTTCGAATCCGAGATCGCCTTGTTGCCATCGGTCGTGTTGATGACGAGCTGAACCTGGCGGTTGCGAATGGCGTCCTCGATATGCGGACGTCCCTCCAGAACCTTGTTGATCTTCGTCGCCTCGATGCCGTTTTCGCCGAGGAAACGGGCGGTGCCGCCGGTTGCCAGAACCTTGAAGCCCTGTTCGACCAGCAGGCGGATCGCCGGCAGGACGCGCGGCTTGTCGGCATCGCGCACCGACACGAAGACCGTGCCGTCACGCGGCAGCTCGACGCTGGCGCCGAGCTGCGACTTGGCGAAGGCCAGCGCGAAATCGGTGTCGAGACCGATGACTTCGCCGGTCGAGCGCATTTCCGGGCCGAGCAGCGTATCGACGCCCGGGAAGCGGGCGAAGGGGAACACCGCTTCCTTGACGGCGATGTGCTTCAGGTTGCGCGGATCCGGCTTTTCGCCATAGGCGGCGAAAGTCGCATCGAGCTTTTCGCCGGCCATGGCGCGGGCGGCGATCTTGGCAATCGGCGCGCCGATGGTCTTGGCGACGAAAGGCACCGTGCGCGAGGCGCGCGGGTTGACTTCGAGCACGTAGACGGTGCCGTCCTTGATGGCGAACTGCACGTTCATCAGGCCGACGACGTTGAGTGCCTTGGCCATGGCCTTCGCCTGGCGCTCGAGTTCGTCGAGCATTTCCTTGGACAGGGTGCGCGGCGGCAGCGAGCAGGCGGAGTCGCCGGAGTGGATGCCGGCTTCCTCGATATGCTCCATGATGCCGGCGACATAGGCGTCGGTGCCATCCGAGAGGCAATCGACGTCGACTTCGATGGCGTTCGACAGGTAGCTGTCGAAGAGCAGCGGGTTCTTGCCGAGCAGGGTGTTGATCTGGCCGGTCTTGTCGTTCGGGTAACGCTGCTTGATGTCCTCAGGCACGAGTTCCGGCACCGTATCCAGCAGATAGGTCTGCAGCTGGCTTTCGGCGTGGATGATCTGCATCGCGCGGCCGCCAAGAACGTAGGAGGGGCGAACGACCAGAGGGAAGCCGATTTCGGTGGCGACGAGGCGGGCCTGCTCGACGGAGTAGGCAATGCCGTTGTTCGGCTGCATCAGGTCGAGCTTGATCAGCAGCTTCTGGAAGCGATCACGATCTTCGGCGAGGTCGATCATATCGGGCGCGGTGCCGAGGATCGGAATACCGTTCTTTTCCAGTGCTTCGGCGAGCTTCAGCGGCGTCTGGCCGCCGAACTGGACGATGACGCCGACGACTTCGCCCTTTTCCTGCTCGGCGCGCAAGATCTCGATGACGTCTTCGGCCGTCAGCGGCTCGAAATAGAGGCGGTCGGACGTATCGTAGTCTGTCGACACGGTTTCCGGGTTGCAGTTGATCATGATCGCTTCATAGCCGGCGTCCCGGAGCGCGAAGGCGGCATGGCAGCAGCAGTAATCGAACTCGATGCCCTGGCCGATACGGTTCGGACCGCCGCCGAGAATGACGACCTTCTTGCGGTCGGAGACTTCGGCTTCGGAGCGCGCGGCGCCGACGAAGGGCGTCTCGTAGCTCGAATACATGTAGGCGGTCGGCGAGGCGAATTCTGCAGCGCAGGTGTCGATGCGCTTGAAGACCGGGCGGACATTCAGGCTGTTGCGCAGCTCGGCAACTTCCTTCGGGCGCTTGCCGGAAAGGGTCGCGAGGCGGGCGTCGGAAAAGCCCATGGCCTTCAGGCTGCGCAGGTTTGCGGCATCCTGCGGCAGGCCGTGCTCGCGGATACGGGCTTCGGTATCGACGATCGCCTTGAACTGGGCGATGAACCACGGGTCGATCTTGCAGCCTTCGTGGACCTCTTCCGGGCTCATACCCTGACGCAGCGCCTGGGCGACCATGCGCAGACGGTCCGGCGTCGGCGTGCCGATGGCGGCGCGGATGGCGTTCTGGCTGGACTCACCTTCTTCGACGCCGGGGATCTCGATCTCGTCGAGGCCGGTCAGGCCGGTTTCGAGGCCGCGCAGCGCCTTCTGCAGCGATTCCGCGAAGGTGCGGCCGATCGCCATGACTTCGCCGACCGATTTCATCGCCGTCGTCAGGATCGGCGAGGCGCCCGGGAACTTCTCGAAGGCGAAGCGCGGGATCTTGGTGACGACGTAGTCGATCGACGGCTCGAAGGAGGCCGGCGTTGCGCCGCCGGTGATGTCGTTGTCGAGTTCGTCGAGCGTGTAGCCGACGGCGAGCTTGGCGGCGACCTTGGCGATCGGGAAGCCGGTGGCCTTCGAGGCGAGAGCCGACGAGCGCGAAACGCGCGGGTTCATTTCGATGACGACGAGGCGGCCGTCCTTCGGGTTGACGGCGAACTGAACGTTCGAGCCGCCGGTTTCGACGCCGATCTCGCGCAGGACGGCGATCGAGGCGTTGCGCATCATCTGGTATTCTTTGTCGGTCAGCGTCAGCGCCGGGGCGACGGTGATCGAATCGCCGGTGTGGACGCCCATCGGATCGATGTTCTCGATCGAGCAGATGATGATGCAGTTGTCCGCCTTGTCGCGGACAACTTCCATTTCATATTCCTTCCAGCCGAGAACCGATTCCTCGATCAGCACTTCGGTGGTCGGCGAGGCATCGAGGCCGCCGCCGATGATTTCGAAGAATTCCGAGCGGTTATAGGCAATGCCGCCGCCGGTGCCGCCCATGGTGAAGGACGGGCGGATGATGGCGGGCAGGCCAACGACGTCGATCGCCTGGGCGGCAATCGCCATGGCATGGCTGATATAGCGCTGCTTGCGGTCGGTCTCGCCGAGGTTCCACTGGTTTTCCAGCTCGTCGAGCGCCTTGTCGAGATCGGAACCGGAGAGGCTTTCCTTCAGCTTGTTGCGCTCGGCCTCATGGGTCTTGCGGTCGGCATCCTTGATGTCGGTGGCGTTGGCCAGCATCGAGCGCGGGGTTTCGAGGCCGATCTTTTCCATCGCCTCGCGGAAGAGGGCGCGGTCTTCGGCCTTGTCGATCGCAGCCGGCTTGGCGCCGATCATCTCGACATTGTAGCGGTCGAGAACGCCCATGCGCTTCAGGGACAGCGCGGTGTTCAGCGCCGTCTGGCCGCCCATGGTCGGCAGCAGTGCGTCCGGGCGTTCCTTGGCGATGATCTTGGCGACGACCTCAGGGGTGATCGGCTCGACATAGGTGGCGTCGGCGAGGCCCGGGTCGGTCATGATCGTTGCCGGGTTGGAATTGACGAGGATGACGCGGTAGCCTTCCTCCTTCAGCGCCTTGCAGGCCTGGGTTCCCGAGTAGTCGAATTCGCAAGCCTGGCCGATGACGATCGGTCCTGCGCCGATGATGAGGATCGATTTGATGTCTTGGCGCTTCGGCATGGGCGATATCCGTTTCTAGCTGCGCAAAAAACCGGCCAGGGTGGGAGGTCACCGGGTCGGGTCGCGCATTGAGGGTCTTTTCAGGCTAGAAGCGGCTTATAGGCAAAGCGAAACCGAAACGGAACCCCATAATTCACGGAATCGACAGGAATCCGCAGTCTCTCCGGAAAGCCTTCACAGGCCGGGTATGACGAGGGCTCGGATCTCGCCTGATGGCGCCGGGTTGATGATGGTCTCGCAAGCTTCTTCGAGGCCGATCCTGCGGGTGATCAGCGGCTCCACCCTGATGGCGCCGGTGGCGATCAGATCGGCGGCGCGGGCATGGGTGAAGGGGTTGACGAAGGAGCCGAGCAGCCGGATTTCGCGAAACAGCAGATCGAAGGGCTCGATCTCGACCTTGGCGCCCTGCGGCATCACGCCGAGAATGAGCGCCGTGCCGCCTTTTCGGGCGAGTCGTGGCGTCTGCTCGACCGTCTCGGCGACGCCGGCGCATTCGATCACCACGTCGGCTCCGCCAGGAAGGAGGCCCGATGCGCCTGATATCAGCGCGATGACATCGCCGGAGGAGGGATCGACGGTCGCGGTGGCCCCGAGTTCTTCGGCGATCCGGCGCTTGTCCGCATTGCGGGTGACGAGCACGACGCGCGTCGCACCTGCCAGCCGCGCTAGCTGCACGGCAAGCAGGCCGATGACGCCGCCGCCGAGGACGACGACGGAGTAACCCGTCTTGATCTCCGCCATGTCGATGCCGTGGATGCAGCAGGCGAGCGGTTCGCAGAAGGCGCCGTAATGCGGGTCGAGAGCGTCGGGCAGGGCGAAAGCCTGGCTTTCCGGGATACAGACATATTCGGCAAAACCGCCGTCGCGGTGAATGCCGATCGCTTCGAGATTGCGGCAGAGATTGACGCGGCCGCGCTGGCATTCCGGGCAGCGGCCGCAGGAGATGTTCGGATCGCCGGTGATGCGCATGCCGGGCCGTAAGCCGGTGACGTCAGCGCCGACGGCCTCGACGATGCCGGTGAATTCGTGGCCGAGAATGACGGGCGGGCGGGCCGGAAACTCGCCATGATAGAGATGCCGGTCGGTGCCGCAGATACCGCAGGCTTCGACCTTCACCAGGATATCGCCGGAGCCGGGAACCGGCTTTCCGGTCTCGCAAACCGCCAGCCGGCCGGTCGCTTCAAGACGCAGCGCTTTCATGATCTTCTCCTCGCTCCGAGGACATGACGCGCACAAGCGAGCGACGCGTCAAGGGCTTTCGCGCTTGCGCAGCTCCACTGGCCGGTTTTTCAGCCCGCAATCTTCTGCGCTGCGCCCATGCCCTGCGCCTCGCCGAGCCAGCGGTAGCCGGGGTTCTGCTTGACCAGCAGTTCCACGACCTTGCGGATGCCTGCGGTTCGGCGCATCTGTTCCGGTGCGGCGACCTTGCTCATTGTCGGGCTTGCGGCATAGGTCCAATCGAGATCGTCGAAGATGATCAGGCCGCCCGGCAGGAGCAGCTTGTCGACCAGGGTGAAGGCGAGGGCATCGACATCCCAGGTATGGGCTCCGTCGAGAAAGCAGAAATCGAACCGCTTCTGCTGCTCGATCGCTTCCATCAAGTACCAGTTGTAGCCGAGCTCGTGAAAGATGAAATCGACATAATGGGCGAGGCCCGTGCGGGTGATCACGTCGGGCGCGGCGGGATTGCGGTCGCGCGCAAATGGCAGGTCGATCGACGTCAGCCTGCCTCCCTGTCCCAGTTCATCGAGAGCAGCCGCTATATAGCTGGAGCCGACGCCGTGTGCGAAGCCGAGCTCGATGCAGCTCTTGAAGCCGTTGCTGTAGATCGAATCGTAGATAATCTTGCCCTGTGCGGGCGTGGCGTGCGGGATGCCGCTCACGATGGCGGTCACGTCGGCGAGTTTCATGTGATTTTCCGAATCTCCTGGGATCGAATCTCTCGATCATGCGATGTATCCTCTTCATGCGTGTCGGAACTGCAAGGCCCATTGTTTTGCGGCGAACGGTAGGAGATGCCGGCGTGACCCTTGAACCCTTGCTGAATGCGTCGGCTGCCATCCAGATCCATGTCGCGACCGTCATTCCCGCGGCGCTGCTGGGCGCCTATCTGCTGCTGCGGCCAAAGGGAACGCCCCGTCACCGGCTGCTGGGGAAGGTCTGGATGGGCCTGATGGTCGTGACGGCGGCGGCCAGCTTCTTCATCCACGAGCTCAACATGTTTTTCGGCTTCAGTCCGATCCATCTCCTGTCTGTCGCGACCCTGTTTGGCGTCTGGCAGGCGATAGCGGCGGCCAGACGCCATGACGTTGCCACCCACCGGCGCATCGTCCGGTCGATCTATTTCGGGGGCATCGTCATCGCTGGCGGATTTACGCTTGTCCCAGGACGGATCATGAATGCCGTGGTGTTTTCAGGACACGACATGGTGGCGCTTGCGGCCGGCCTGGTGGTGGCCGGTGCGGCAGCGGCGATCCTGCTCTCGGGACGGGTGCGTCCGGTTGCATGAAGGCGCTGGAATTCGTCCCTCCGGCGGATATATAACGGAAGTCCAGACAGATGCGTTCGGCGCAGCCGGGGAGAGTTCAGATGGAATGGAGAGGCCGCCGCCAGTCGGACAATATCGAGGACCGCCGCGGAGACACGTCCGGCGGCGGTTTTGGCCGCGGAGGCGGGTTCAGCTTCCCATCCGGCGGCGTGCGCCGCGGCGGCGGTGGCCTGTCAATCGGCACGATCATCTTCCTCGTCGTCATCTATTTCATCTTCAAGGCGATGGGCATCGACCTGATGCAGGTGATGGACGGCACGATGAACGGCGGCTCGGGCTATGAGCAGAGCGATTCCCAGAGCCGCGGCACGCCTGGCAATGACGACATGACTGCCTTCGTGCGCACCGTGCTCGCCGATACCGAGGATACCTGGACCGGCATCTTCCAGGCCTCCGGCCAGACCTACGAGAAGCCGGCGCTGGTGCTGTTCTCCGGCTCGACGCGCTCGGGCTGCGGTGCGGCATCGGCGGCGACCGGTCCGTTCTATTGCCCCGTCGACCGCAAGGTCTATCTCGACACCGATTTCTTCCGCCAGCTCAGCCAGCAGTTCGGCGCCAAGGGTGAATTCGCCGAAGCCTATGTCATCGCCCATGAGGTCGGCCATCACGTCCAGAACATTCTTGGCGTTCTGCCGAAGTTCAACGAGGCCCGCCAGCGCATGAGCGAGGTCGACGCCAACAAGATGTCGGTGCGCGTCGAGCTTCAGGCGGATTGTTTTGCCGGGGTCTTCGCCAAGTTCGAGCAGCGCAAGGGCTATATCAACCCCGACGATCTCGAGGACGCGCTGAATGCGGCCCAGCAGATCGGCGACGACACGCTGCAGAAGCGCAGCCAGGGCTATGTCGTGCCTGACAGTTTCAACCACGGCACTTCCGCCCAGCGCGTGAAATGGTTCAAGCAGGGTTTTGATAGCGGCAAGGTTTCGGCCTGCGACACGTTCAGCGGCCCGGTCTGATCAGAAGAGCTCCGCCGCCTTGCGGCAGCGGAGCCTCATCTTCAGTGTTCACTGTCCATATGTTTCAGCTGTGCTTCCGGATAGCGCGCACCAGCGGCCGCGTCTTTCGGGACGGCATGTTCGATCGCTGCCATGTCGTCCGTGCTGAGCTGGACGGCGCTTGAGCCGAGAGCTTCGGTCAGCCGGTCGCGGCGGCGGGCGCCGATCAGCGGGACGATATCCTTGCCCTGGGCGGCGACCCAGGCGATGGCGATCTGCGCGACGCTCGCCTGCTTTTCCGCGGCGATCTTGCGGAGTTCTTCGACCAGGGCGAGGTTCTGGTCGATATTGGCGGCCTGGAAGCGCGGGCTGACGCTGCGGAAATCGCCCTTTCCGCCGTCCTGACCCTTTTGCCAGTGACCGCTGATCAGGCCGCGCGAGAGTACGCCATAGGCTGTGATCGAAATGCCGAGCGCCCGGCAGGTGGGCAGGATCTCGCCTTCGATGCCGCGGGAGATCAGCGAATATTCGATCTGCAGATCGGCGATCGGGTGAACGGCGGCGGCGCGGCGGATGGTTTCGGCGCCGACTTCGGAAAGGCCGATATGGCGGACATATCCGGCCTTGATCATGTCGGCGATGGCGCCGACGGTGTCCTCGATCGGCACATTCGGATCGAGGCGGGCAGGGCGGTAGATGTCGATATAGTCGGTGCCGAGGCGCTGCAGCGAATAGGCGATGAAATTCTTCAGCGCTGCCGGGCGGGAATCATAGCCGTTCCAGCCGCCCAGCGGATCGCGCAGCGCGCCGGTCTTGACGCTGATCACGAGGTCTTCGCGCTTGCGGCCCTTGAGTGCCTCGCCGATCAGCATCTCGTTATGGCCCATGCCATAGAAATCGCCGGTGTCGAGCAGGTTGATGCCGGCATCGAGGGCGGCATGGATGGTGGCAATGCTCTCGGTACGGTCGGCCGGGCCATACATGCCCGACATGCCCATGCAGCCGAGGCCGATGGCCGATACGTCGGGGCCGGTCTTTCCCAAGCGATAGGTTTGCATCTTCGTCTCCTTGGCCGACGCCGGGGCGGCGTCTTCAGGCTCTTTCTATTCTCTGTTCATCTGTGCGATAATCCGGATGATTACGAACGGCCCGTACGGAAAAGTGCACAATGGACGATCTTCCCCTCAGTGATCTGGACGCCTTCACCGCCATTGCAAGGGAGCGGAGTTTTCGCGCCGCGGCCCGCAAGCGCGGTGTCTCGCCGTCGTCGTTGAGCGACTCCCTGCGGCGGCTGGAAGAGCGGCTCGGGGTGCGCCTGCTGAACCGCACCACCCGCAGCGTGACGCCGACCGAGGCGGGCGAGCGGCTGCTGGAGCGATTGGCGCCGGCGCTCGGCGAGGTGGTATCGGCGCTCGGCCAGCTCGACAGTTTCAAGGACAGCCCGGCCGGCACGCTGCGGCTCAATGTGCCGACGATCGCCGCGCGGCTGTTCATGCCCGACCTCGCCAGTCGGTTTCTGGCGCTCTATCCGCAGATCAGGCTGGAAGTGCTCGGCGAGGACGACTTCATCGACGTGGTGGCGGCGGGTTACGATGCCGGGATTCGCTATGACGAACGGCTGGAGCGCGACATGATCGCGGTGCCGATCGGCCCGCGGCGGCAGCGCTACATCACCGCTGCTTCACCAAGCTACCTTGAGAGGCGGGGGACGCCGTCGCATCCGCGCGATCTTCTCGACCATGACTGCATCCGGCATCGGTTCCTGAGCCGGGCGCCATTTGCATGGGAATTCGATCGCGGCGAGGAGAGCCTGCTGCTTTCCGTGACGGGACCGATGGTGGCCAACTCGATCGAGATGGAGGTGGCGGCCGCGGCAGCCGGCCTCGGCGTTATCAGGACATTCGAGGAAGTGCTGGTTGCCGCCATCGGGCGCGGCGAGCTCGTGCCGATCCTGGAGGATTGGGTGACCGAGTTTTCTGGACCGTTTCTCTATTACGCCAGCCGCAAGCACATGCCGCCGGCGCTGCGCGCCTTCGTCGATTTTGTCAGGGCGGAAGCGCGGCGAGGGGCTTAGTCCCCGTTTTGTTCGCGCGCATGATCAATTTCGTTGTTTTCGTCATCAAAAACTTTGAAATGTTCACGTATTGTTTCATTTTTCTGCTTCGGCTATGTAACATCCGCGGCGATCAGATCGTCTTTCCAGAAAACAACGCCTGTCGAGAGATGACCCATGCTTGATCCGAAATTCGTTCGCCGCGGCCTGTTCCTCGTCTTCCTGATCCTGTTTCTCGACGTCATCGGGATCGCCATCATCATGCCGGTGCTGCCCGCCTATCTGGAGGAGCTGACGGGCGGCAATGTCAGCGATGCCGCGCTCGACGGCGGCTGGCTGCTCGTCGTCTATGCCGTGATGCAGTTTCTGTTTGCGCCGCTGCTCGGCAATCTCAGCGACCGTTTCGGCCGCCGGCCGGTTCTGCTTCTGTCGGTGCTGACCTTTGCGATCGACAATTTCATCTGTGCGGTCGCCACCAGCTTCTGGATGCTGTTCGTCGGACGGGCGCTGGCTGGCTTCAGCGGCGGCAGTTTCGCCACCTGTTCCGCCTATATCGCCGATATCAGCAATGACGAGAACCGGGCGAAGAATTTCGGCCTGATCGGCATCGCCTTCGGTGTCGGCTTCACCATCGGCCCCGTCATCGGCGGCTTTCTCGGCGAATTCGGGCCGCGCGTGCCGTTCCTCGGCGCAGCACTGGTGTCGTTCCTGAATTTCGTCGCAGCTTACTTCCTGCTGCCGGAGACGCTGGATGCCAAGCATCGCCGCCCGTTCGAACTGAAGCGCGCCAATCCGCTCGGCGCCCTGAAGCAGATGCGCAACTATCCGGGCATCGGCTGGATTGCCGCGGTCATGTTCCTGTTCTGGCTGGCGCATGCCGTCTATCCGGCCGTCTGGTCCTTCGTCGGCACCTATCGCTATGGCTGGAGCGAGGGGCAGATCGGTCTGTCGCTCGGCATCTACGGCATCGGTGCGGCGATCGTCATGGGGCTCATCCTGCCGAGGATCGTGCCCGTGCTCGGCGAATGGAAGACCGCCGTGGTCGGCCTCTGTTTTTCGGTGGTCGGGCTGACCGGCTATGCCTTCGCTTGGGAGGGATGGGTCGTCTATGTCGTCATCGTCCTGACGGTGATGGAAAACATTGCCGATCCGCCGCTGCGCAGCATTGCCGCCGGCAAGGTGCCGCCTTCGGCGCAGGGTGAGCTGCAGGGCGCGCTGACCAGCCTCAGCAGCATCACGACGATCGTCGGGCCGCTGATCTTCACACAGCTGTTCGGCTATTTCACCAAGCCGGACGCGCCGGTGACCTTTGCGGGCGCGCCTTACCTGATGGCGGCCTTCTTCATTCTGGTCGCCGCGTTGGTCCTGTTTGCGAAAGTGCGGCCGGCAAAGCAGGGCGAGACGGCCGAAGCCTCCGCCCGGTAGCCATCAGATTCGGTGATGCTGTGATGAATAATTCAGCATCTGCCTATTTTAGGGTAGCTCTTCGCCGGGCTTTGATCTAAGGCCCGGTAATAGTCTTGCCGCCCATGTGCGGCCGAAAACGATTCAAAACAATTGGACTTTTGCTATGGACGCGCCTCTCGACGTGCACAAGCTTGCGCCGCAAACCGACAACCGCTGGGGATCGCATTTCCGTGCGACGCTGGCGCTCGGCATCCCGTTCATCGGCGCGCAGCTGGCCCAGCTCGGGATCAACACCACCGACGTGATGATCGTCGGGCGGCTCGGTGCCGAGAATCTCGCAGCGATGGTGCTCTCGGCGCAGTTCCTGTTCACCATCCTGATCTTCGGCTCGGGCTTTTCGATCGCCGTCATTCCGATGGTGGCGCAGGCCTATGGCCGCGGCGACATCGTCACCGTGCGCCGGTCGATGCGCATGGGTCTGTGGGTCGTCACCGCCTATTGGCTAATCATGCAGCCGGCCTTCTTCTATGCCGAGGAAATCCTGCTTGCCGCCGGGCAGAAGCCCGAAGTGGCGAAGCTCGCGCATGGCTATATCCTGATCGGCCATTTCGCCGTGCTGCCGGGCCTGCTCTATAACGTCATGCGGGCGCTGGTGAGCGCCATCGGCAAGGCTGCGGTCGTGCTGAACGTCACGATCGCCATGCTCGTCCTGAACGCGATCTTTGCCTATATCCTGGTGCTCGGCCATTTCGGCTTTCCGGCCATGGGGCTGGAAGGGGCGGCTATCGTCTCCGTTGCCGTGCAGACGGCGGGCTTCCTGTTCATCCTCGCCTATGTGCAGATGAAGGAGGAGACCCGGCGCTACGAGATCCTGGTACGCTTCTGGCGGCCGGACTGGCATGCGCTGTGGGACGTCGTGCGCCTCGGCCTGCCGATCAGCGTGACGATCCTTGCCGAAGTCAGCCTGTTCACCGCCGCTTCGCTGCTGATGGGCCATATCGGCACGATCGAGCTTGCCGCGCACGGTATCGCCCTGCAATGGGCCTCGATCGCCTTCATGATCCCGCTTGGCCTCAGCCAGGCGGCGACCGTCAGGATCGGTGTGGCGCACGGGCAGGGGGATCACCAGGCCGTTGTCCGGGCCTCGGTTGCGGTCATGGCGATCGCCGCATCGCTGGCGGCCATCGGCGGCGTGCTGTTTGCGATCATGCCGGAGTTCTTCGCCCGCTGGTTCCTCGATGTCAGCCGTCCGGAAGCGCCGCAGGTGCTCGCCTATGCCGGTCCGCTGATCGTCGTTGCCGGCCTGTTCCAGCTGGTCGACGGCATCCAGGCGATCGCCAGCGGTCTGCTGCGCGGGTTGAAGGATGCGCGGGTACCGATGATTCTGGCGCTGATCGCCTATTGGCCGATCGGCTTCTTCCTCGCCTGGGCGCTTGCCTTCCCGCTCGGTTTCGGCGGCGTCGGCATCTGGTTCGGCTTCCTGGTGGGGCTTGCCGCGGCAGCGACGATGCTCTGCGCCCGCTTCTACATTCTGGTGCGCCGTGAAGGCGGGATGGCCGCCTAGGACCAGTCGCCATCCAGCCCATGCCGGCCTGCAAATGACGCTTTTCCACGCTTCCGGTGCTCACGTACGTTAAGTACGCTGCGCTCCGGGTCGTGGAAAATCACCATTTTCGGCGCGGCCTGAACTGAATGTCGACTGGTCCTAAGGGCGGCCATCGGCACTCAGGCGGCAACCGGCCTGTAGCTGGCGATATCGGCGCGAATGCCGAGCCGCTGGAACAGCGCCTGCGGATCGAGCCTGCAGGCCTTCTGCGCCGCCTGGACGGCCGCCTTGACGCGCTCGGCGACTTCGGCGCTTTCCCATTGGGCGATGGTCACGAAATTGAATTCGCCGGGGCCGGACACCTGTTCGAGAACCGAGTGGCCCATGAAACCCGGCTGCGCCTGCAGCACCTCGTGAACCATCAGCACATTGAGCAGAAATTCCTCGCGCGCCGCTTCCGGCACCACGAATTTGTCGACGCGGTAAAAGCCGCCGTTCATCCATCATCTCCTTGATTTCGATGTCACGGCCCTCTCAATAATTCCTCAAGTTAGGTTGAGGTCAAGTGGCCTGCCGCCCTTGTGAGCGGCGGCACGCTCACACCTTTGATAAAGGAATGAACACTAATCTGGAGGGCATCGAGGTAGCGGGTTGACGATGCGCCATGGCTTTTCCGGGTATAGAGCTTCTGAGAGTGATCGGCATATTCGCCGTCGTGATCATCCACGCCAATGCGGTCGGGCTGTTCGGCGAATGGACGATGACGGGTTTCGTGCTGGATGAACTCTGCCGCTTCGCCGTGCCGTGCTTCTTCGTCATCTCCGGCTTCTTCTGGAAGGCCGAAGCGATGGAACGGCCGTGGCGGGCGATCGGCGCGCTGACGGCCAAGCTTCTGCCGCTCTATGCGTTCTGGCTGCTGTTCTATTTCGCCGCCGAGTTTTCGGAAGTCTTCTATCCCAGGCTCTACGGCCGGGATTTCATTGCCGCGCTCGTGCCGTTTTCAGGCGGGCCGGGCTACCATCTCTGGTTCCTTCCGGCTCTGTTCATCGGCGCGTCGCTCTGCTGGCTCTTGATGCGTTATCTCGGGACGGGGTTGACGGTCGCCTTATGCGTTCTGCTCTATCTGGCGGGCGTGATCTTCGGCACCTATGGCGGGCTCATCGGCATCCATCTTCCGCTCGTCGCCTATCGAAACGGGATATTCGAGGCCCCACTCTTCCTGATGTCCGGCGCCCTGCTGCGCCGCCATCTGTCGCGCCTGACGATCGCCCAGTTCGCGCTGATCGGCATGGCGGGGCTTGCGGTCCATCTGGCGGAGGGCCTTGCGGTCAGCAGCTCAAATCTCGGCCATGACTATTCGTTCGGCACGATCGCCGCGGCGATCGGCATGACAGGCGCCGCCGCCCTGATGTCGCAGGCGCGCGATTACGGATGGGGCCGGGACGTGCTCGGCGCCTATCTCATCCATCTCTTCATCCTGAAAACGCTGGCAGCGCATCTGCCGGTCAGCGGCCCGCTCTGGGCGCTGTCGATCGCGGCAGCCGTCGCAGCGGTCAGCCTGGGTCTGTCCCGGCTGTTCAAGCAGACGCCGGTTTCCCGGCGTCTGGTGGCTCTGTCCTAAAGTTCAGGTCTCAGCGTTCAGCCAGAGCCGCTTCGCCCTTCTTGGCGCGCACCATGTTGATGAAGCGGCGGAAGAGGTAGTGGCTGTCCTGCGGGCCCGGCGAAGCCTCCGGGTGATGCTGGACCGAGAAGATCTGCTTGCCGGAGACGCGCAGGCCGCAATTGGTGCCGTCGAACAGCGAAACGTGAGTCTCCTCAACGCCTTCGGGCAGCGACTTCGTGTCAACCGCGAAGCCGTGGTTCATCGACACGATCTCGACCTTGCCCGTGGTGTGATCCTTGACCGGATGGTTGGCGCCGTGGTGGCCCTGGTGCATCTTTTCGGTCTTGGCACCGAGCGCCAGACCCAGCATCTGGTGGCCGAGGCAGATGCCGAAGACCGGGATATCGGTGGCGATCAGCTTCTGGATGACGGGAACGGCATATGCGCCGGTGGCGGCCGGATCGCCCGGGCCGTTCGACAGGAAGATGCCGTCCGGCTGCATGGCAAGCACGTCTTCGGCGCTCGCCGTGGCCGGCATGACGGTGACCTTGCAGTCGAGACCGGCAAACAGGCGCAGGATGTTGCGCTTCACGCCGTAATCCAGGCAGACGACATGATACTTGGCGTCGTCGGCGCCGAGTTCGCCATAGCCTTCGTTCCAGATCCAGGGCGTCTGCGTCCACTGCGAGGACTGGCCGGAGGAGGCGATCTTGGCGAGGTCGAGGCCTTCGAGACCGCTCCAGGCCTTGGCTTCAGCCTTCAGCGTGTCGATGTCGAAGACGCCGTTCGGGTCATGGGCGATGACGGCGTTCGGCGAGCCGTTCTCGCGGATCCAGGCGGTCAGCGCGCGGGTGTCGATGCCGCAGAGGCCGATGATGCCGCGGGCCTTCAGCCAGGCGTCGAGATGCTTGGCGGCACGGTAGTTGGAGGGCTCGGTGATGTCGGCCTTGAAGATGACGCCGACCGCGCCGTGGCGTGCTGCCGGCGTCAGGTCTTCGATGTCCTCGTCATTGGTGCCGATATTGCCGATATGCGGGAAGGTGAAGGTGACGATCTGGCCGAGATAGGAGGGGTCGGTGAGGATTTCCTCGTATCCGGTCAGCGCCGTGTTGAAGACCACCTCGGCCTGAACCTTGCCGGTCGCCCCGATCCCCTTGCCTTCGATCACGGTGCCATCTGCGAGAACGAGCAGGGCGGTCGGCTTTTCGGTGGTCCAGGGGGCTGTCGCGGTCATCTTCATCCCGTTTTCCGGCGGCTCTCGACGGTTTCCGTCGGGCGGCCATTGTGTTCGCAAGCGTATGGGCACGGCTCGTCGCCGCGCGTCTCAGGCCTGATCACGAATTTTGGTGCAGGTGGCGGTAGATAGCCATGCTCCTGCCTGCCGTCAATCTTTTCTAGCGCATTGCAGCACGCTTTTCCTGCGCTTTCTGGCCGCGATATCGCAATTTATTTGATCCCGGCCATCGGCGTGGTTTATGTAGCGCCATTCAACAGGAGTGAAAAAATGCTGCGCGATCAACTCGCCACCGCGCTCAAGGACGCGATGAAATCCAAGAATGCAGAGCGTCTTTCGACCGTTCGCCTGATTCAGGCGGGGATCAAGGATCGCGATATCGCCAATCGCGGCGCCGGCAAGGAAGAGGCCAGCGACGACGAGATTCTGCAGATCCTCGCCAAGATGGTGAAGCAGCGCGACGAATCGGCCAAGATCTACGACGAGAACGCGCGCCCCGAACTCGCCACCAAGGAGCGCGCCGAAATCGCCGTGATCCAGGACTTCATGCCGAAGCAGCTGTCGGACGCGGAAGTGCGCGCCAATATCTCGGCGATCATCGCCGAAACCGGCGCCGAAGGTCCGAAGGACATGGGCAAGGTAATGGCCGCTCTGAAGGAGCGCTATGCCGGCCAGATGGATTTCTCCAAGGCTTCGGGCGCCGTCAAGGAACTCTTGAAGTAATCAGACAGCGGGGCCGAGCACAGCCTCGGCCGCCGCATCGACGACCGCAAATTTTGCCGCCTGGTAATTGCGGTACTCGAGGATAAAGCCGCGCGAGAGCCACAGATCGCCCTTGCGCGGCGGCTCGTCCCAGCCGACGCTGCCCATCTCGCCTGCCTGCGTCAGCAGCCGTTTCAGATGCGTATTCGAGATCATGAACTTGGTGCGGAGCTCGCCGAGCGAGACCGGCCCGATCGAGACGCGCTCCTGCGCCGGGTCGAAAGGCGGCAGGCGCGACATTAGGTAGTCCATCACCAGACCGCCGGAGTTTGCCCAGTTGAAGAGATTGTAGGTGGCGCCGGGATCGCGCACCGAATTGGTCTCAAGGATCGCCAAAGCAATCAATGGTTGAATTTTTGCGATCAGGTTGGGCTCGGCAGTTACCTTTTCGGCGCGCTTGCCGCCGTCCAGGTTGTCGAGGATGAAAAGGTGGGTCACCAGCCATTTCAGGAAGTGCTGTTCGGCCGTTTCGGTCGGCTCGACAAGGCGCGTGCGGCGGTCCGCCTGGCCGGTCGAGGGACGCAGGAAGCGGTAGACGAGCATTTCCTGCAGGAAGGCTGCCGCCGTATTGCGGCTGGCGATCTTGTTGCTGACGATAAAATCGACGAAGCGCCCGGAATATAGACCTTTTTTGTCTTCGCCGGGCAGACCGTAGTGCAAAGCAAAGCCGGCATGCGCCATCAGCCATCGCTGCTGCGCAGCAAAGATCGAGGCGATTCTTGGGCTTTCTTTATAGATTGCCAGCATCTCGTTGGCGCAGATCAGTACTGCACCAAAGAAGCGGTCATCATTTGCAAGTGTTTCGGCGGAGACGGACATCAGTGAACTCTAGCGGGCAATGGATATTCCATTTGCGCTCAGGGTTCGCCGAGTCAATGTCCATTTTCATACAAATGTCCCAAAAATGGTTGGGGCAGTTAACCAGCAAGGTTAAATTGCAAAAATCTGGAACAGCTATGCCGGAAATTAAAGAAGGCAGGAGCTGGGGGCGCTCCTGCCTTCTTGCTCTTTGCGGCCGCCAGTGACGCTGGGCCTAAGCCCACACTGGCGGTTTATTTGCAAAGGCACCCTTGCGAGGCGGCGCCGGGGGTAGGGATGGTGCCTCGCTCGGGGATCGCTTTGATGAGAAGACGGTATTGCGATGCAGCGGAGTATTCAAATTACAAAAATATAATAATTGGGTTGTGACCCCCGGCAATGCCCGCTCAGGCTTTTCATTAGCACGCTTTTTATCAGCCGTTTTTCTGCCGGTTGTGCAGATCAACCATTTGAAATCGTATAAATATAATCTTTTTCATATGCATTTTGGCGAACTTGAAAACAGGCGTGACACGCGCCCGAAGTGCACAATTGTCGCACCCTGTCGCAGGCAGGCGTCACGCTTTGTTGATGTTCATTTCTGGCGCTTTTCTTTCAGTATTTTTTGCTGATCGACGTAATGGCGCAGCACGGCGTTGATCCGAGTCTGGTAGCCTTTGCCGGTTGCTTGAAAGAAATCGACGACATCCTGGTCGAGTCTTATCGAAAGGGGCTTCTTGGCAGGAGGCTGGACGATTGTTGCGCTGGACCAGTCGATATCGATAGAGCCCGCCCAATCGGGATCATCGAACATGGCTTGCTCGATTTCGGCACTGGTTTGGCTGTCGACGCGGGCGTGATCGCTTCGATCCTCGCCGTTGGTGATCATCTTCTCGATGTCTTCAGCCGAATATCTGACGATACGCTCTTTGCTCATTGTCGCGTGCCGCACGGGCAGAAATGATCCGACAGCATTCGCCGCGCATCGTGTAGATGACGGCGATCAACCGCAGCGTATCGGGGCAAATTGCCAGTGTGCGAACTTCTCCGTTTCGATCGGCGGTCATTTCCAGATGCGGCCTGTTCAACGCTGCGGCTGCTGTTGGAAAATCGATTCCGTGTTTCAGGATGTTTGTCTGCCGTTTATTCTCGTCCCATTCGAACAACGAGAATTGCTTGGCGACGGGTTCCATTCTGCACCTGAAGTTTCGGTTGCTTCTAGGCACTCATGCGCCGTCGTATATGCAATTGTATATACAGATAGCCGGGCGTCAAGCCTGTGAATAGCTGGGTTTTCCGGCAAAGTGCGTGGCGACCTGCGGCAAACCTGCTTATATGATGGCTCACCACGAGGTTCTGATGCGCTTTTCCAATTCCTTTCTCGATGACATACGCGACCGCGTCCAGATTTCGGACGTGATCGGCCGACGTGTCAGCTGGGACAAGCGCAAGACCAATGTGCCGCGCGGCGACTATTGGGCCTGCTGCCCGTTCCATGGCGAGAAGTCGCCGAGCTTCCATTGCGAGGATCGCAAGGGCCGCTACCACTGCTTCGGTTGCGGGGTGACCGGCGATCATTTCCGGTTTCTGACGGAGCTCGAAGGCTTGAGCTTCCCCGAGGCCGTGCAGCAGATCGCCGATATGGCGGGTGTGCCGATGCCGGTGGCCGATCCGGCGATGGAGAAGCGCGAGAAGGAACGGACCTCGCTTCTCGATGTCATGGAACTCGCCACGCAGTTCTTCCAGGATCAGCTGCAGACGGCGAATGGCGCACGCGCGCGGGCCTATCTGCGTGACCGCGGCCTGACCGGGCGGACGATCGAGACCTTCCGGCTCGGCTTTGCGCCCGATAGCCGCAATGCGTTGAAGGAGTTTCTGTCGGGCAAGGGCGTCGGCAAGGAGCAGATCGAGGCCTGCGGTCTCGTGGTGCACGGGTCCGACATTCCGGTCAGCTACGACCGGTTCCGCGATCGAATCATGTTTCCGATCCTCTCATCGCGGGAAAAGGTGATCGCCTTCGGCGGCCGCGCCATGTCGCCGGATGCGCCGGCGAAATATCTGAATTCGAACGAGACCGAGCTCTTCCACAAGGGGCAGGTGCTCTACAATTTCGCCCGTGCGCGCCGCTCGCTGCAGGGCGCGGACGGAGAGCCGACGGTGATTGCCGTTGAGGGCTATATGGATGTCATCGCCCTGCATCAGGCGGGCGTCGAGAACGCCGTGGCGCCGCTCGGAACGGCTCTGACCGAGAATCAGCTCGATCTTCTCTGGAAGATGACGTCGCAGCCGGTGCTCTGCTTCGATGGCGATGGCGCCGGTATCCGCGCCGCCAACCGCGCTGCTGATCTGGCGCTGCCGCATCTGAAGCCGGGGCGCACCGTGCGCTTTGCGCTGCTGCCTGACGGCAAGGACCCCGACGATCTCGTGCGCAACGAGGGCCGGGCGCCGTTCGACAAGGTAATGAGCCAGGCGAAGCCGCTCGCGGAAATGCTCTGGGGCCGCGAGGCCGGCGGCGGCAGTTTCGATACGCCGGAAGCGCGCGCCGAGCTGGAAGCGCGGCTGAAGCAGATGGTGTCGGTGATCGGCGACGAGAACGTCCGCCGCCATTACCAGCAGGATATCCGCGACCGTCTCAACAAGTTCTTCCAGCCGCAGTTTCAGAACCGCGGCAACGACCGGCGCAGCTTCGAACGGGGCGGCGGCGGTGGCAATTTTCGCGGCAAGGACGGGCAGGGGCGGCCTTCGCCGGGTGGCGCGCGCACGGTCAATCTGGTCTCCGAGCGGCTTGCCCGCTCCGGACTGGTGCGCGGCCATCAGGAAATTCCGGCACTACGCGAAAGCGTGCTGGCGCTGACCGTCATCAACCATCCGGCGCTGATGCAGGACGAGTATGACGAGATCGCCGCCATCGAATACGACAATCGCGATCTGCAGCGGCTGTGGTCGGCGATGCTGGGTGCGGCAGCGATGGTCGCCAGCCCACATCTGACGCGCGAGTATCTTTTCGAGGAGCTCGAGCGCCAGGACTTCACCGGTCTGCTTAAGGGGCTTGATCAGCAGGTGCGCAATGCGCGCCTGTGGACCGCGACCGAGCAGGCGGCGATGGAGGATGCGCGCGAGGGCTACCGCCAGGCGCTGGCCTTCCACAAACGCGCCAAGGCGCTGCGCTGGCAGAAGATCGAGCTCGAGCGTGAAATCGCCGAGGCGACCGAGGAGGGAAATGCCGAGATCATCGACCAGCTGATGCGCGCGCTGCAGGAAGTGCATTTCGAAGGGCTGCGGCTTGAGAACCAGGAGGCGATCATCGACGGCTTCGGCGTGCTCTCCGGCCGGGTCAAGGGTGCGGCGAGCCATTGATGGATAGAAGCGAGCCTTCATTTTCGGCGGGCAGCGCGCTGTTCGGCAGCGGCAAAGCGCCGCTCGATATCCTCAAGCGGGTCTATGGCTATCCGGCTTTCCGCGGCAAGCAGCAGGAGGTCGTCGAGCATGTGACCTCGGGCGGCGATGCCGTCGTGCTGTTTCCGACCGGGGCGGGCAAATCGCTCTGCTTCCAGATCCCGGCGCTTTGCCGCGACGGTCTCGGCATCGTCGTTTCGCCGCTGATCGCGCTGATGCGTGATCAGGTGGAGGCGATGAAGCAGCTCGGCATCCGTGCCGCGGCGCTGAACTCGACGATCACCCGCGAGGAATATGTCGATATCCGCCGCGCGATCTCGTCCGGCAATCTCGATCTTCTCTATGTGACGCCCGAGCGCATCCTGATGGAGGGTTTTCGCGAGATCATCGGCGAGGCCAGGATCGCGCTGTTTGCGATCGACGAAGCCCACTGTGTCTCCCAGTGGGGACATGACTTCCGGCCGGAATATCGCGAGCTCGGCAGGCTCTCGGAGCACTATCCCGGCGTGCCGCGCATCGCGCTGACGGCGACGGCCGATCCGCATACGCGCGAAGACATCATCGAGCGGCTGAGGCTCGGCAATGCCGAGGTCTTCACCACCAGCTTCGACCGGCCGAATATCGCCTACGAAATCGTCGAGCGCGACCAGCCGCGCCAGCAGCTGTTGCGGTTCCTCTCCGGCCACAAGGGCAATAGCGGCATCGTCTATTGCCTGTCGCGCGCCAAGGTCGAGGACACCGCCGAGTGGCTGAACACCCAGGGCATCCGGGCGCTCGCCTATCACGCCGGCATGGACCGGGCGATGCGCGACGCCAATCAGGATGCGTTCCTGAAGGAAGACGAGCTCTGCCTCGTCGCCACCGTCGCCTTCGGCATGGGCATCGACAAGCCGAATGTGCGCTATGTCGCCCATCTCGATCTGCCGGGTTCCGTCGAGGCCTATTATCAGGAGACCGGACGCGCCGGGCGCGACGGGCTGCCGTCGGAAGTCTGGATGGCCTATGGCATGGCTGATGTCATCCAGCGGCGGCGGATGATCGATGAGGGCAATGCGGCCGACGAGATCAAGCGCATCGAGCGCGGCAAGCTGAACGCGCTGCTCGCCATCTGCGAGACTGCCTCCTGCCGCCGCCAGGCGATCCTGGCGCATTTCGGCGAGGCGCATGCGGGCGGCTGCGGCAGCTGCGACACCTGCACCAAGCCCGTCGAGACCTGGGATGGTACGGAGGCCGCGATCAAGGCGCTTGCCGCCGTCTACCGCACCGGCGAGCGCTTCGGCACCGGCCACGTCATCGACGTGCTGCTTGGCAACGTCAACGAGAAGACCGAGCGCTTCGGCCATGTCGACATGCCGGTCTTCGGCGCCGGCAAGGATATCGCCGCCAAAACCTGGCAATCGATCTTCCGGCAGCTGCTGGCGATGGGACTTGTCCGTATCGACCATGACGCCTACGGCGCGATGAAGCTGGAGGCGGAGGCGCGCGCCGTCTTCAAACATGAGCGTCAGGTTCACTTCCGCAAGGACCGGGCGGTCGCCGGGCGCAGTAGCCGCAAGGCCGAGCGCACCAACCGGCATGCCGGTCTGTCGGGCGCCGATGGTCTGCTCTTCGAGGCGCTGAGGGCCGAACGCACATCGATCGCCAAATCGCTTGGCGTGCCGCCCTATGTCGTCTTCCCGGACACGACGCTGATCGCCTTCGCCACCGAACGGCCCCGCAGCCGCAAGGAGATGCTGGATATCTCCGGCGTCGGCCAGTCGAAGCTCGAGCGCTATGGCGAGGCGTTTCTGGATGTGATCCTCAGTCATGATGAGTGAGGGCGCGCGATAGCGTCGCGTTCTTGAAATCGCCAAACCGAAAATATTTCGTACCGGATCGGGGACATCTGCACTTGCTTTGTGCTAATTGCAGCGCCCACCGGAGGAAATTTTAGGGGTATTGGCGTTTACAATGACAAAAGCATTTCTCTCACATCTCACGACCGAACTCGCCTCTCTGAAAGAGGCCGGGCTTTACAAGTCCGAGCGGGTCATCACCTCGAAGCAGGCCGGCGAGATCGCTGTCGCTTCGGGCGAGCGCGTCCTGAACTTCTGTGCCAACAACTATCTCGGCCTTGCAGATAACGAGGAGCTTGCCGAGGCCGGCAAGAAGGCGCTCGACCGGTATGGCTACGGCATGGCGTCAGTGCGCTTCATCTGCGGCACGCAGGAAGAGCACAAGGCGCTCGAGGCGCGCATCTCCTCGTTCCTCTGCATGGAAGACACGATCCTTTATTCCTCCTGCTTCGACGCCAATGGCGGTCTCTTCGAGACGCTGCTCGGCGAAGAGGATGCGATCATTTCCGATGCGCTGAACCATGCCTCGATCATCGACGGCGTGCGTCTCTCCAAGGCCAAGCGCTTCCGCTATGCCAACAACGATATGGCGGCACTCGAAGAAGAGCTGAAGAAGGCCGAAGGCAGCCGCTTCAAGATGATCGCCACCGATGGCGTGTTCTCGATGGACGGCATCATCGCCAATCTGCAGGGTGTCTGCGATCTCGCCGACAAATATGGCGCGATGGTCATGGTCGATGACAGCCATGCCGTCGGCTTCGTCGGCAAGAACGGCCGCGGCTCGGCCGAATATTGCGGCGTCGAGGGACGGGTGGACATCATCACCGGCACGCTCGGCAAGGCGCTCGGCGGTGCTTCAGGCGGCTATACGTCCGGCAAGGCCGAAGTGATCGACTGGCTACGGCAGCGTTCGCGGCCCTACCTGTTCTCGAACACGCTGGCGCCGGTCATTGCGGCTGCTTCGCTGAAGGTCTTCGACCTGATCGAGAACGGCGATGCGCTGCGCGAGAAGCTTACGGCCAATGCCACGCTGTTCCGCTCCGAAATGACCAAGCTCGGCTTCACGCTGGCCGGCGAAGGGCATGCCATCATTCCGGTGATGCTCGGCGATGCGAAGCTGGCGCAGGATATGGCGGCGCTGATGCTGAAGAAGGGCGTCTACGTCGTCGGCTTCTCCTTCCCGGTCGTGCCGAAGGGCCAGGCGCGCATCCGTACGCAGATGTCGGCGGCGCATTCGACGGCCGATGTGGAACGGGCGATTGCGGTGTTTGCCGAAGCGGGCAGGGAGCTCGGGGTTATCTGAAGGCTTGCGGCCTCTTCCCTTCTCCCCAGCGGGGAGAAGGTGGCCCGAAGGGCCGGATGAGGGGGCCTCTAGCTATATTGCAAATTAATTGATGCCGTGCCGCGCAGCCCCCTCATCCGCCCTTGCGGGCACCTTCTCCCCGAGGGGAGAAGGGAAGGTGGAGCCAGCGGAAGCCAAGAGGAAATAATCTGATGTCGAACATGATGAAGGCGCTGGTGAAGTCGAAGGCGGAGGTCGGGCTCTGGATGGAGACCGTGCCGGTTCCCGAGGTCGGGCCTAACGACGTGCTGATCCGCGTGAAGAAGTCGGCGATCTGCGGTACCGACGTGCATATCTGGAACTGGGACCAGTGGGCGCAGAAGACCATTCCTGTGCCGATGGTCGTCGGCCACGAATTTTGCGGCGAGATCGCCGAGGTCGGCTCCGCGGTCACCAAATACCATGTCGGCGAGCGTGTCTCCG
>Ga0102589_1001444_pt1 | contig 32370 bp, 32 predicted proteins | sample AraplaMF_Col_mLB_FD_76858 | JGI IMG/M metagenome (GOLD analysis project Ga0102589, IMG submission 76858) | Arabidopsis root microbial communities from the University of North Carolina, USA - plate scrape MF_Col_mLB | ecosystem: Host-associated > Plants > Roots > Endosphere | place: USA...
CGATTGTTTAATTGATGCCAATGGCTCCAGTGATGTGCGTCTTTCTTTGGAATATAAGGCTGAAGCACCCCAGGTACTTTTTCTTTATACCCTAACCCTCGGCGCCCAATCGTAAAAGCCGCGGATTGATGAATAGAGATGCCGAATTTCCGCATGTATTTCATCTTTCCGGAGATTGAAGTGTAAGCGGGATTCACTTGAAAGACAGCCACACCCCTTTTATCTGCACGATTCAGAATTGCACTTGTCATCTTCTCATAAGCAAACATACTCCTCATTCGATTCGCATGTTTATTTCCATATCGATTCCCTGTTTTCGATTGGGTTGTATCTAACTTCTCGATGACAATCGGCTTGTTATACCGCTCCGCTAAGTCCACTAAGCGAATCGCTTCCACTTCGATGATCTTTGTGATTTGTCCGGTAGATTTACCCATGATAGAAAAACCAAGGGAACCACTTCCTTTGTAATTTCCATCCTTCGTTACATTTGCCCAAGCAAAATGCTCAAGATTACAATCTACACCGATGACACCATCTGATGTACTGTAATTCGTATGAGGGTTTTTCGGCACATCGAGTAAACATTTTACAATGTAATACTCCCCGTGGTCTTCAACAGACCATGCAATCGGTTTGCCATGCTTTTTCTTATTCTTACACTGTAATTGGGTTGTGATTACTTTCTCAATGACTTCTTGTCCATACGGGAACGTAACAGCTGGAAACATAAGTGTTTTTCCGGAACTTGTCGTCATCCATAATTCCTTTGTCTCAGGCACATACTGAAACGCAAAATTCCTATGTTTGGCATCTTTACGGCCAGATAGAATGAGTTGTTTATTTCGAGCACGGGAAAAGAATGTTTTCCATTTGTCATGGTTACGTACAAACCCGCGGGTGGTAAATTGAGAGCGAAATAGTTTTTTGCTTCCAAATACTGCGCTTGGAATATGCGTTTTATATGATGTAAATTTCTGATTTAAACGGTATTGCCTGTGGGTTAAAAGGCCGATTTTCGCCTGAATCCTTTTCATTTGAACATCCAAGTATTGGTGCTCAAACAGATATTCACTCTGCCAAATTAAGGTGTCTTTTTTACGGGATAAGGAGATGAGGTTGTTATGCTTCGCGAAGCGCGTGTTTTTTGGAAACGTCAGCTTTCCTTTCACACAACTTTGTTTGATTTTAAGAAGGTTTGTCAGTTTTGTCCGTTCTTGTTTCAACTTTTTCTTGAGTTTCTTAACCTTCTCTTGTGTTTGTTTCTCATATATTTTTTGTAACGCCATTAAACCTGTAAACAATGCCTTCGCTTCTTGCGCCGCACTGTTTGCATAGTAATCATTCAATTGATAATTCCGCTTGAGAACAAGATGAAGACTATCCGCATGCATCTTGCGGTTCCAACGTTTTTCCCGAACAATCGTTTGAAATGCAAAGTGTTTCACCCGATTACATGTTTCGATTGTCTGTGTTAATGCCTCTACCATTTCATATGGTAAATCTGTCTTATAGATCCGTTTCGAAAAATACGCTTTCTTCACCTGTTCTCACCTCATTTTATTTGATAAGATCATTATACACCGAAACAAACATACGTTCTACAAAAAAGAGACGTTTTTTTAAAAGAAAAAACCGATTCATCTCCCACCTTCACTTCGTTTAGAGGAGGGGGGGCTTCTCGGTTAAAATGATAAAAAATCGGACATACAATTCCACCTAGCGCCGTACAATTGTAATAGAGCTGGTCAAGCTTTTTCGTTTCATACATACAACTGCACCTATATTACTGATTAAAACAGAATAAATGGAGGCAAAATGATGGAGTTAGATTTTTTGACATCTATACTAATGATTGTCGGTATCGATGTTGTACTAGGCGGTGATAACGCAATTGTAATTGCGCTTGCAAGCCGAAACTTACCTGAATCTAAACGGAATAAAGCTATTTTTATTGGTACGGTCCTAGCAATCGTGCTGCGAATTCTCCTTACAATACTTGCTGTATACTTACTCGATATTCCCTTCTTACAACTTATTGGCGGCATCCTACTTACACTGATTGCCGTAAATTTACTAACCGACAATAATAATGACCTTTCTTCTATACAAGGAAAAACGACATTATTTCAAGCAATCCGTACAATTGTATTTGCCGATCTCGTTATGGGTTTTGATAATGTCCTTGCGATTGCTGGAGCGGCTCATGGGAATTTTACACTCGTAATTATCGGATTATTAATTTCTATCCCTATTATTATTTGGGGAAGCAAACTCATCTTACTATTTATGGAGCGGTTTCCTTTTCTCATTTATTGCGGAGGAGCAGTTCTTGCTTACACGGCTGGCAGAATGATCACCCATGAAGCGAGACTTGCGAACTTTTTCCAGCACAACCCGGCCTTTGCAACAAGTATACCCTTCCTCTTTATTTTCACAGTATTAACAATCGGGTTTATTGTTCAGCATATCAAATTAGGGAATGTAAAGTAAAACATGCATAACCCTTTCTTTTTTGGGTGGAAGAGAGCGTCCGGCCATGCATAGTAGCGGTCAGGGCCTTTTTCCGCCCCATGCCACGTTAAAACAGAAGGAGAAAATGAGTGGAAAGCCCCTTTTATTTTCATAGCCGTGATTTGTATGTTAGGAAATCAAAATACATACAAATTGAAAAACGACATACAATCTTTCTTTTTTGGCGGGAGCGAGCAGGACCTCTTCCGCCCTATGCCTTGTAAAAATAAAAAAGAGAATGAGCGAGGAACTCCTTTTATTTTCATAACTTTAATTTATATGTCGGAAAATCAAAATGAAGTTATATATAAATAATACTCAGTAATGAATATATGTATGCGAAAACCTTCTACTGTAAGGTAGAAGGTTTTCATATACAAAACTTTTATTGTTAATTTACAAGACGCTGTGCCTCACGTAACTGAAATGTTCTTACTGTACGTGGTAAGAAACGACGAATTTCATCTTCGTTATAACCTACTTGAAGACGTTTTTCGTCAATCATAATAGGACGACGTAAAATGCCTGGGTAGTCACGAATCATCTTATATAAATCTTGAAGTGGTAAAGATTCTAAGTTAACGTTTAACTCTTGGAAAACTTTCGAACGAGTTGAAATAATCTCATCCGTTCCGCTTTCTGTCATGCGTAAAATTTCTTTAATTTCCTCAATCGTTAATGGATCTGAGAAAATATTACGTTCTGTATAGGGAATATGATTTTCCTCTAGCCATAATTTCGCCTTTCTACAAGACGTACAACTTGGAGAACTATATAGTGTTACCATACAAGACTCACTCTCCTTAAAGAGTACAGATTCTGTACTAATTACAGTTTGAATTTCTATTTCCCAGCAATTCTTCACTATGACTTGTCTTACAACAAAATGAAAAATTGCTTTCGATGTAAACAACAACTTATGAGCAAGCAACTTTTAATAAACAACAATTACTTTAAATAAGTAACTTCTATAATCATTATACAATAGATTCAGAAAGAAATACACAGTAAATTTCCTTATTAATAGGGAAAACACCATATGTCTTTAACTGTTGCTTAGGACCAGTAAAGCTGGCATAAATACTTGAAGACATAAGCCCTATATCCCATTCGTATACGTCTTTAGAACTATTTTTTTGATAGACTCTCTTTCATATAATGTACTTCACCACATGTTTCCGATAGCGCTTTATTACCTTTTTCTGATAAAACAATGGTGAAATGTAAGACTTACCGCTATGTAAAACAGCCATGGAAAAGGAACGTTTGTTCTTGTTGATTTTATCAAACCTCATTATTATTGTCTAGACTATTTTTAAGTGAAATAATTATTTTCTAACTTTTCTTTCTTTTTGACTTTTTTTCTCATACAATATTGATACAGACAGGCAAAGGGGGAATTTTCATATGGTTGCTTTTTTTATTGATTTTGCAATTGTCGCTGCCCTCGTCATCGGAATTACAGCATTGATTGGTGTCATTACGAATGGCATCGGTGAAAAGCTATTTGGTGGGAAAGAGAAAATGAAATTTGTTGATAAAAGTGCGGAAGTACAATCTGGATGGAAGCAAGTTGGCGGCAAAGGGATTTATAAAAAACGAACATACTAAAAAGAAGCAGGAAATTCCCTGCTTCTTTTTAAATTATTTTCCGACAGATGCCCACTTGAAGCTTAAATCTCCGCCATAATTATGCTTATAAATATCTTTAACTGTTCCTCTTTGTAAATAAGCCGTGCTACGTTGATATACAGGAGCAATTGCTGCATCATCCATAAGGATTTTTTCTGCTTCAAGTAAACTATTCCAGCGCGCTTGTACATCGCTACCGTCAGTCTTCGCTTTCATAATAATTTCATCGTATTTCGGATTAGAGTATTTCATTTTATTTTGCGTGCCATCTGTTATAAACATATCAAGGTAAGTTACTGGATCTGGGAAGTCTGGACTCCATAAAGCAAATGTCATTTCATAATCTCCACTTTCTTCAAGTTTAAGCTTTTGCGCAAATGGCTGCTGCTTAATTTTCAATGTAAAACCAGGTAAGTTCTTTTCTAACTCTCCTTTTAAGTACTCCCCTGTTCTCTTAGATAAATCTACATCTTCATTTAATAGCTCAATCTCAATCTTATCTTTTCCTAATTCTTTTTTACCAGCTTCCCAATATTTCTTCGCTTCTTTCGCGTTTGCTTTTACTAACTCCCCATTTTCAGCTCGGAAGTCTTTTTTATTTGGCCCTGTAATAAATTTGCTTGGAATTAATCCTGTTGCTTCAGTAGAGCCATTGTTTAAAATCGTCTCAACAAGTGGTTTACGTTCAAAGGCAAGAGAAATTGCTTTACGTATGTTTTTATTTGCTAAAGCTTCATTTTTCTGATTGAAACGAAGATAGGATACAGTAGCTTCATTTGCCGTTTTAAAATCTTTATCCCCTTTATATTTATCAACAAACTCAGATCTTAAGTTAGCACGGTCTATCGCTTTTGTATCATATAAGTTAATCGCTGTTGCCATGTCTTTTACAATATTAAAGTTCACTTCGTCTAGCTTCACTGTTTTATTGTCCCAGTATGATGGGTTTTTCTTAATTTGGAAACTTCTTTCATGCTTCCAGTCACTTAATACAAATGGTCCATTATATAATGTTGTGTTTGCCTCTAGACCAAACTTGTCCCCTTGCTCTTTCGCATACTTTTCATTTACAGGATAAAACAGTGGATAAATCATTAAGTTTTCAAAGTACGGAACTGGATGCTCTAATTCTACTTCTAATGTATAATCATCAATGGCCTTTACACCTAATTGATCTGGTGTCATTTCTTTTTTATTAATTTTCTGTGCGTTTTTAACATCAAACATAATATATGCTGATACTGCTGCTTTATCTGGATTAATTGCTCGTTGCCAAGCATATACAAAGTCTTTCGCTGTTACAGGATCTCCATTTGACCACTTCGCATCTTCGCGTAATTTAAAAGTATACTTTTTCCCGTCTGCTGATTTTTCACTTGATTTCGCTACACCTGGAACGAGTTTATCCCCTTTATCAAGGCGATATAGCCCTTCCATCGTATTATTCATCACTCGCGATGATACTGCATCAGCTGATAACGCTGTGTCCATCGTTGGAATTTCTTGTGTTTCAGTTAAATTTATAACTTGTTTTGCATTATTATTGCCGCTTTCCCCTTTTGCTTTCGCTTGCGACTCATCTTTTTGATAACTACATGCTCCTAAAACCATGCTCATCGCTAATGTCGACGCTACTAAAACTGGTACTTTTTTCTTCATCCTTCCATCCCCCTAAAAAAAATGTTAGCCCTTTCATTTTCAAACAGAAAGAAATATTTATATGTTCTAATAATTCATATTATACATATAAATATATTATTTGTATATTTGTTTTTCTATCTTATTAAAATTTTCTGTTACCATAGCGTTTTCTGTAAACGTTTTATATTACTTATTTTCCTGCCTGAAATACTAAATATACCTGTTTTTATAATCGTCTAAATTATCAGAGTATAATTAATTTTATATCACATAATATCTTTTGTATAATTATTCCCTTCTAATATGCACCATTTTGATCTTTCAACATATAAGTCACAGCTTTGAAAATAAAAGAAGATCTCCACTCCTTTTCTCCTTTTGTTTTCACACGGCATGGGGTGAAAAAAGGGGATGATCGCTTCTACGCATGAGCGGACGCTCTCTCCCAACCAAAAAAAGGATTTTTATTGATTTTTCAATTTGTACTTATATATGTCCTATTTTTTCGAAATATATATTTATCATTTCAACCGAGAAGACCCCCTCCTCTAAATGAAGTGAAGGTGGGGGTAGTTCAATAACCAAGCTGCAAAATGAATGCAAGTGTTGCTGAAGTGTGTTAAGATACATTTTGCTTCAAAAAGGATATCGGTAAAGTGGGGGATGATATGACAGTGACTACGTCCAAAAAAGGGCAGGGAGAAAAATTAAATTTATTTTTCTTAACATGGCCCATTTTTTTAGAGGTTTTTCTTTTTATGTTAATGGGGATTGCTGATACTTTTATGCTAAGTGCACTATCAGATGACGCGGTATCAGGTGTTGGGGCAGCGAATCAATACCTTCATATCGCAATATTAGTACTAGAAGTAATCGGAAACGGGGCCGCAATTGTTGTTTCTCAATACCTTGGTTCTAAACGATATATGGAAGCATCAAAAATATCAGCTTTAGCGGTAACATTAAACTTAGGAGTCGGGCTCATCATAAGCGCCGGTTTTCTTTTATTTTCGAAAAATATGATGATGGCGATGAATTTACAAGGTGACGTATTAACTTACGCACAAAATTATTTATCAATTGTTGGAGGAGCAATCTTTCTTCAAGCCATTATCAATTCACTGGCTGCCATTATTCGTGTTCATGGATTTACAAAACAAGCAATGTTGATTTCATTAGGAATGAACATTTTTCATATTGCTGGAAACTATGTACTTATTTTCGGGAAATTCGGTTTTCCAGAAATGGGCGTTCAAGGTGCTGCTATATCATCATCTTTCAGCCGTTTAATCGCACTCATTGTCTTCTTCTGGTTACTATACCGCGTCATGGAATATCGCGTGAAGTTGAACTACTACATTACCTTATCAAAAGAATATATCGGCAAGATTTTAAAGATTGGTATTCCATCGGCTTTTGAACAAGTTATGTACCAAGCATGTCAAATTGTCTTTTTATATTATGCGACATACTTAGGAGCAGAATCATTAGCTGCAAGACAGTATGCAACAAATATTTCAATGTTTACTTACTTATTCGCTATCGCCATCGGAATGGGAACAGCGATCATTGTTGGGCGTTTAGTCGGTGGAAATGAGAAAGACGAAGCATATGTACGTGTATGGAAAAGTGTAAAGTGGGCCATTGGTGTTACGTTATGTATGGTCATTCTCGTCATAACATTTCGCACGCAGTTAATGGGGTTATTTACAGATAATCCTCATGTCATCGCTTTAGGCGCAACCGTTCTTTTATTAAGCATTCTACTAGAAACAGGCCGAACGATGAATATTGTCATCATTAATTCCTTGCGGGCTGCTGGTGATGCAAAATATCCAGTTTTAATTGGCGCATTCTCAATGGTATTAATGAGTTTACCACTTGGCTACTTTTTTGTATTTTATTTGCACATGGGACTGCCCGGCATTTGGTTAGCCATTGCGATTGATGAATGGACACGTGCCATCATTATGTTCTTCCGCTGGAAAAGCAGAGCATGGGAAAATTATGCCCTTGTTAAACGGGAGACTTCTGAAGAATCAGCTCCTGTTCAAGCTTAATATTAATGTTGATATTCAGAAAAAACAGGTTGGAGAAAGCCTTCTCCAACCTGTTTTTGTGCTGTTCTTTATCGGAACGCCAATATATTTTGAGGAACGGTCGATATATTTGGACTTGCGCCGATAAAATTTCATTTACTATTTTTCCATCCCCCACTCTATTGCTGAAATCTCTACTCCAGCTTTTCCTTCTCTCCTTTTGTTTTCACTCGGCATGGGGCGAAAAAAGGACCTGACCGCTTCTATGCTTGGGCGAATCCTCTCTCCCATCCAATAAGAAAAGGTTTATATCAGTTTTCTTATTTGTATGTATATAAAAAAGAAGCGACCTCTCCAGCCGCTTCTTTTCTATTATTGATAGATTTCTTTATATTTCTTGTATTCTGCTTCTGAACAAAGAACAAAATGTCCAGGGCGAATTTCTCGCATAGTAGGCGTTTCATTACCATATTGATGCTGAGATGGATCATATACGATACGCTTACGATTGCGTTCATAATCCGGATCTGGAAGCGGAATTGCTGATAATAGTGATTTGGTATACGGATGAATTGGATTCTCGTATAGCTCATCACTGCTTGTTAATTCAACAATTTGTCCACGGTACATAACACCAATGCGATCACTGATGTATTTTACCATCGATAAATCATGGGCAATGAATAAATATGTTAAGCCTTTTTCTCTTTGCAGTTGTTTCAGTAAGTTTACAACTTGCGCCTGAATGGATACGTCAAGTGCTGAAATTGGTTCATCCGCAATAATAAATTCCGGTTCTACCGCAAGTGCACGAGCAATTCCGATACGTTGACGTTGTCCACCAGAGAACTCATGCGGGAAACGATTGGCATGCTCTTTATTTAACCCAACTGTGTTCAATAATTCATGCACACGATCCATACGTTCTTTTTTGCTTTTTGCTAAACCGTGAATATCAATGCCTTCTGCAATAATATCCCCAACTGTCATACGAGGATTTAATGATGCGTATGGATCTTGGAAAATCATTTGCATTTTACGATTAAATTTCTTTAATTCTGCTCGTGATTTCTTACCATGTACATTTTCACCGTCGAACAGCACTTCTCCAGCAGTTGCATCATATAACCTGATAATCGTTCTTCCAGTTGTTGATTTTCCGCAACCAGATTCCCCTACAAGTCCAAATGTTTCACCGCGGTAAATATCAAATGAAATGTCGTTGACCGCTTTTACAACACCACCACTAACGTTGAAGTGCTGCTTTACATTTTTTACTTCAATTAATTTTTCACGTTGATTAGTCATGTTGTTCACCTGCTTTCATTTGAAGAATTCGTTTTTGAACGACTTCTGGCGGTTGTACTTCTGGTGCTTGCTCATGAAGTAACCATGTTGCCGCATAATGTGTATCACTAACTTTAAAGAATGGTGGTTCCATTTCAAAGTCAATTTTTAGTGCCTGTGGGTTACGTGGTGCAAATGCATCCCCTTTTGGCGGTTTTAATAAATCTGGAGGTGTTCCAGGAATTGCATATAACTCTGCTTCTGAGCCATCTAAACTTGGCATAGATGCGATTAATCCCCATGTATACGGGTGTTTTGGATTGTAGAAAATTTCATCAACCGTACCAATTTCAACGACTTTACCTGCATACATAACAGCAACTCTGTCCGCAACGTTTGCTACTACACCTAAATCATGCGTAATGAAAATAATCGCCGCTTCTGTTTTCTGTTGAATGTCCTTCATAAGCTCTAAAATTTGTGCTTGAATTGTAACGTCAAGTGCTGTTGTCGGCTCATCCGCAATCAATAGTTTCGGATTACAAGCTAATGCCATCGCAATAACAACACGCTGTCTCATACCACCAGAGAATTGGTGTGGGTATTGTTTTAAACGCGCTTCTGGATTTGGAATTCCAACAAGATCAAGCAGTTCTAACGCAACTTTACGCGCATCCGCTTTGCTCATCCCTTGGTGTTTAATAAGACCTTCCATAATTTGATTACCGATTGTCATCGTTGGATTTAGTGATGTCATCGGATCTTGGAAAATCATTGCAATCTCTTTCCCGCGTACTTGCTGCATTTCTTTTTCCGTTAATTTTGTTAAGTCACGACCATCAAAGACAATTTCTCCATTTTTAATACGTCCTGGAGGATTTGGGATGAGTCCCATTAGCGCTTTCGAAGTAACTGATTTCCCAGAACCAGATTCTCCTACAATCGCTAATGTTTCTCCCTTTTTCAAATCAAATGTAACTCCGCGAACAGCTTGTACTTCACCAGCATGTGTATCAAAGGAGACTTGTAAATCTTTTACCTCTAACAATGTTTTCATTTTCACTTCTCCTCCCTCGTTTACTTACGCATTTTTGGATCTAACGCATCGCGTAATCCATCTGCCATTAAGTTAAATGCTAAAATTAACATACTGATGACAACCGCAGGGATGAACATCATATGTGGATATGTTTGAATTGACTTATATCCATCATTTACAAGAGAACCAAGTGATGCAGTTGGCGGCTGAATACCAAGACCAATGAAGCTTAAGAATGCTTCACCAAACACCGCTGTAGGAATTGTAAACATTGTCATAACGATAATTGGTCCCATTACGTTCGGAATTAAATGCTTCACAATTAATTGTGTGTTTGTTGCACCTAATGTACGAGATGCTAATACATACTCTTGGTTTTTTAATTTTAATACTTGTCCACGTACAATCCGCGACATTCCAATCCAACCTGTAATTGCCATCGCGAATGTAATTGATAAAATACCTGGATCCATAATAATTACCATTAAGATTACAATGATTAAATATGGAATACCGTTAATAATTTCCATAACACGTTGCATAATGTTATCCACTCGTCCACCATAGAACGCTGAAATACCTCCGTATGCAACCCCAATTACTAGGTCAATTGCCGCTGCTAAAAGAGCGATATATAATGATACGCGTGTTCCTTCCCATGTTCTTGTCCAAAGGTCACGTCCAAGATCATCTGTACCGAACCAGAAATACTCTTTAATATCACGTTTCTCATATTGATCAACACCATATTGATCTGTACCATCAAATGGTAACCAATGAATATTTTCTATCACTGGAATTTTCGGCGGCATTTTTGCACGTCCTAAATCTTGGTCTTTATAGGAATGTTTACTTACCATCGGTCCAAAAATTGCTAAAAGCGCAATGATGACAAGCAATACAAAACCAAACATTGCTCCTTTATGTTTAAACAAACGTCTTCTTACATCTTGCCAAAACGTTAAGCTTGGTCGGGCAATGACTTCATTATCAACATTGCTTTGATTGGCTGGTTGAAATAAATCTGGAGATAATTTTTGTACGTCTTTCATCATTTTTTCCCTCCCGCTAAACGAATACGAGGATCAATTATTCCGTATAAAATATCAACAATGAAAATTACTAAAATAAAGATTGCACTATAGAAAATTGTTGTTCCCATAATAACCGTATAATCATTCAATTGAATCGATTTAACGAATTGCTCCCCAAGTCCAGGTACAGCATAGATTTGCTCAATAACAAGCGTCCCTGTAATTAATCCCGCAACCATTGGTCCTAAAATTGTAACAACTGGAATCAATGCATTACGAAGTGCATGTTTTATAATAATGACGCCTTGACTAATTCCTTTTGCTTTTGCTGTTAAAATATAATCTGCTTGCATTACTTCGATTAACTCCGCACGAGCGAAACGTGCAATTGTCGCAGTAACTGCCATCGATAAAGCAACCGTTGGCATGACTGTAAATTCAGGACCTTTCCAGAATGCAACTGGGAACCACCCAAGTTTTACCCCTACAAAATATTGTAGTAACGCTGCGAATACGAAGGATGGTACCGACATTCCGAGTACAGAAATAATGGTTGCCCCGTAATCCACCCATGTATTATTACGAAGTGCTGCGATAATCCCTAAAATTAGACCTATAAATGTTCCTAATACGATCGCCTGGAAACCAAGCTGTGCTGATGGTCCAATACGATCAACAATCATATCCGTTACAGGACGGTTATCGTACTGGAATGATACTCCTAAATCACCTTTTACTAAGTTCCCTAAGTAGCGCGCATATTGCACTGGCACCGGATCATTCAAACCATATTTTTCTAAAATGATTTCTTTCTGCGCCGGAGATAATTTCTCTTGGTTTTTAAGCGGAGAACCCGGCAGTAATTTCATTAAAAAGAATGTCAGCGTAGTGATTAAAAATAACGTCAAAGCCATGTACACGAAACGTTTTAATGCATAACGTCCCATAATCAAGCACCTCCCCATTTTTCTCAAAAGCAATAAGATAGTTTGAAATATTCTTACTTTTATTTTTTTAAATAAGAGCATATGCCCATCATAGGCATATACCCTTATTCATGATGGAAACCATTTTTATTTTTTGACTTCAACCCATTTGTAGCTAAATTCGCCACCATATTTATGTTCTAGCAACCCTGTAATAGAGCTGCGTTGTAAATATGCTTTTCCTGGTTGATATACTGGAGCAATTGCTGCATCATCCAACAATTGTTTTTCAGCTTTCAACAGTGCATCCCAACGAGATTGTACATCTGTCTCTACTTTTGCCTTCTTAATTAATTCGTCATATGCTGGATTTGCATAGTTGACTTTGTTTTGCGGATTTCCTGTTGTATACATATCTAGGAATGCCATCGGATCCATATAATCTGGGGCCCATCCTGCATACGACATTGCATATTCTCCACTTGCTTCAAGTTTTAATTTTTGTGCAAATGGCTGCATTTTCATTGAAATTGTTAAGCCTGGTAAATTCTTTTCAAATTGCCCTTTTAAATACTCACCGATTTTCTTAGCATCATCTGTATCAAAGTTCAGCAACTCTAAATCTACTTTATCAACACCAAGTTCTTTTTTACCAGCTTCCCAATATTTTTGAGCCTCTTTTATATCTTCTTTGATCAGATTTCCATTTTCTTCACGGAAGTCTTTTCCATTTGGTCCTTTCGCTAAACCTTTCGGAACAAAACCGTACATCCCCTGTGAACCATCGTTTAAAATAACTTTCCCGATATTTTCACGTTCAAAGGCCATTGATATTGCTTTACGGATGTTCTTATTCGCTAAGAACTTGTTCTTTTCGTTTAAACGAATAAACTGTGTAGAAGGTTTCTTAATTGTCTTGAAATCAGAATCTTTTTTGTATTTATCTACAAATTCTGATGTCAATACGACACGATCAATTGCATTTGTTTCATATAAATTTATTGCAGTTGAACGATCCTTTAGAATATTGAAGTTTACTTCTTCCAGCTTCACTACTTTATTGTCCCAGTACGTCTCATTTTTCTTAAGCTGGAAACTTTGTTCATGTTTCCACTCATTTAAGACGAACGGACCGTTATAGAGCGTCGTATTAGATTCTAATCCAAATTTATCCCCTTGTTCTTTTACGAACTTTTCATTTAATGGATAGAATGTTGGATATACCGTTAAGCTAACAAAGTAAGGAACAGGGTTGTCTAATTCCACTTCTAGTGTGTGATCATCAATTGCTTTTACGCCAAGTTCTTCAACTGGCAACTCTTTTTTATTAATTTTTTCTGCATTCTTTACATCGAATAATATGTAAGCAAATTTTGCACCTGTATTTGAATCGACAGCTCGTCTCCAAGAATATACAAAGTCTTTAGCTGTTACAGGTTCCCCATTAGACCACTTCGCATCATCACGTAATTTAAATACGTACTTCTTACCATCTTCCGTTTTCTCATAAGACTTTGCCACACCTGGAACGAGTTTATCGTCTTTTCCAAGGCGATATAATCCTTCCATTGTGTTATTCATTATGTTAGAAGATGCCGCATCTGTTGATAATGTTGTATCCATTGTCGGAATTTCAGCAGCTTCAGGTAAATTTAGTACTTGTTTGCCTGAAGCACTGCCTTCTTTCGTACTCGCTTTCGTATCTTCTTGCTGATAACTACAAGCACCAAGCATACTGACCGTCAATGTCGATGCAAGTATTAGTGGTATCTTTTTCTTCATATTGTACTACCTCCCCTAATTGCACCTCCTGTACCTCCACTTGCTAAAAAGCAGAATTGAAAGAATAATCTCCAAGTTTCTACAATTTTCATTATACATATAATGTGACGATTGTGAATATAGTTTTTTGTTTTTTTGTTAAAATTTTTAATAAAATGTTTATTTTTTTTATTTTTTGTAAATGAGGTACTCAACATTGCTCCCATCATATTGAAAGAAAATACAAAATTGCGTATAATTTTCAAATAATTATCCCTAGTACTCATTATAACTTTTATAGTATAATAATTCTAGTAATATTTTGACGGAGGGGAACATTTTGAATAGACTTTATTCTCACACTTGTATATTAATATTGTTAGCAATAATCGTTTCTAGCATTGGTGCATTCCTATTTTCAGCTCAATTTTTGTTGAATTTTGTCAATATCATGTTTTACATTGCATTATTTTTTGTTATTTTAGGAGGTTTTTTATTTCTATTTCAAAGTGGATTTTTCAACATAACAATGTACGCTTTCCAAAAAGTATTTGGAACAAATAAAAAGGTAGAATCTTTAATTGAAGAAGAAGAATCAGCAATAGATAAAAAAGAAAGAATATATAAAACGTATTCTTTCACATGGACATACCCCATCTGCATTACAGGTGTTCTTTTAGGCCTCATCTCTACGATCATTAGCTTTACTATTTTGATGTAGTTTGCAAACGTTTTTCCATATGATATAATTACTTGCAAAACATTTTGTTATAAAAAGCGCAAGTGGCTCGCTCAGAATGCGAGGGGGATGGAGCTCCTGACGTAGAGGCGCTTTTTGCCTCGCTGGAAGGCGCGAAGCCACCGAGTATTCTTGCCACTGGAGCTGGATTACTCAAAAAGCGCAAGTGGCTCGCTCAGCTGTTAAAAACAGAGCTATATTATAATAAATTCATATGCATGCGATGAGAAAGAAGAGTACATATTGCAGCAATTTCAGAGAGCTTGTGGTTGGTGAGAACAAGTAATTGTACAGTATGGAATGGGCTTTTGAGCACCAAACCGAAACAACTTAGGAGTAGGCTTTGGCGTTATATCCAGGCGTTATAATGGATAAAAGAGATTTCACTATTTGTGAAATAATTAGGGTGGTACCGCGGTCCATTCGTCCCTAGATCATTTGGGATGAATGGGCTTTTTTGTATTTAAAAGCGGAAGCGGCTCGCTTAGAATGTGAGGGGGATGGAGCTCCTGATGTAGAGGCGTTTTTTGCCTCGCAGGAAGGCGCGACGATCATTCTTACCGCTGGAGCTGGATTATATAAAAAGCGGAAGCGGCTCGCATTGACCTACTTCCCCCACTCTTCAACAATACATACAAATTTCAAGGAGGCATTATTATGTCAGTTATTTTTTCTGGTATTCAGCCAAGCGGAACAATTACGCTTGGAAACTATTTAGGAGCAATGAAACAATTTACAGAATTACAAAACGAACATGATTGTTATTTCTGCATTGTAAACCAGCATGCGATTACAGTTCCTCAAGATTCTGTACAACTTCGTAAAAACATCCGCAGCCTTGCTGCGCTATATGTAGCTTGTGGTATTGATCCTGAAAAATCTACTTTATTTGTACAATCAGAGGTACCTGCGCACGCTCAACTCGGATGGATTATGCAATCTATCGCATATGTTGGAGAATTAGAACGTATGACGCAATATAAAGATAAATCATCTGGTAGAGAATCTGTTCCAGCTGGATTACTTACGTATCCACCATTAATGGCAGCTGACATCTTACTTTACAACACTGAGATTGTGCCAGTTGGCGACGACCAAAAACAACATATGGAATTAACTCGCGATTTAGCAGAGCGTTTCAATAAACGTTTCCGTGAAATTTTTACAATTCCAGAAATTCGCATTCCAAAAGTAGGCGCTCGTGTTATGTCATTAACAGAACCTACGAAAAAAATGAGCAAATCTGATCCAAATCCAAAATCAATGATTAGTATGCTTGATGAGCCAAAAACAATCGAAAAGAAAATTAAAAGTGCAGTAACTGATTCTGACGGTATCGTAAAATACGACAAAGAAAACAAACCTGGTATTTCCAACTTATTAACAATCTACTCTTCATTCTCAGGTAAAACAATTGAAGAACTAGAAGCTTACTATGAAGGAAAAGGATACGGCGACTTTAAAGGTGATTTAGCACAAGTAGTCGTAGAAGCAATTCGTCCAATTCAAGAAAAATATAACGAACTAATTAACTCCCCTGAATTAGATGAAATTCTTGACAAAGGTGCTGAAAAAGCAAACCGCGTTGCAATGAAACAACTACGTAAAGTTGAAAATGCAATGGGATTAAGCAGAAAACGTAGGTAATGAAAAAAGCGGAAGTGGCTCGCTTAGAATGTGAGGGGGATGGAGTTCCTGACATAGAGGCGCTTTTTGCCTCGTAGGAAGACGCGAAGCCACCCATCATTCTTGCCGCTGGAGCTGGATTATACAAAAAACGGAGGTGGATCATTCAGCTCTGACGGGCTAAGGTTTTTTCGCATAGAAGGCGTTCTTTGCCTTCTTATGCGGAAGGTTCTTAGACACGAAGAGCTTGCCACCGGAGCTGGATCAAATTAAAAAACCGCCAATTTGGCGGTTTTTTAATTTACCTTTTGTTCATTTTCCATTTCCCATAACTTTTCAAAGAATGGTTGCCCTTTTACAAGGCGTTCACATAGCTGTTCATGCTTTTTTGACCAACCATATTTCGCTTCCTCATAAAGGCGCTCCCAGACGTCTTCAAATTTCATATGTTGAACAGTCCCATATGCAGATGGATCCCATTCTGTATACCAATAGCGAATTTCAGCTGGATTTTTCGTTGTATGTAGTTGATCTAGCGCCATAAAAAGCAATTGTTTTAATTGTCGTTCTTTACGAGTTAAGCCATTCATAATATATGGCGATGGTGATAAAATATGATGCTCTTTTTGTGATTCTTCCACTTGAAACTCATACTTCTCTGCTTGGACATTTTCCACCATCTCATATACCATCTGCTCTTGACGAGGAATAAGCCTACTTTTTCGAATCGGTACATTGTACCCAATTGAATCCACTGCAATAATTCCTTTTCCATCTGTAACAACAAAACAATACTCTTGTTGCAAACGCTCATGATTTTTACGAATATACGCCTTATGATGTACGTCTTCCAATAGTTTTTGCGGAAGTTCCAATAATTCGTTCTCGATGTAATGATATAATGTAGAATCTACTTTTAATAATGGCACTTGATCTAATAATTCGATCGTATCATCCTTCCGCCATTCGTAAAAATGACAAACGTTATACCCATTTTCTTCACCTTCAAACCAATTTACCCACACATCATGTAGATATAACATTTTCTACCCCTCACTTCACTACTGTTTGTACATCTCATTATGTTCATTTTTTGTGAAATTTATTCCATCCAAGGGAATATATTCTACTTATTATTTCTTCACTACTTCTCACTTCCATTTTCATCATGCAAAAAAACTTGGCAGCGCCAAGTTTTTTATATTTATCACCTATTAAGAGGTAAAAGTATTTGCTTTATTTAATATACATATGGCATCCATAGACAATAAAGAAAGCGTGTTATCTTTCTCAAATTCCACACAATCTTTTACAATATGAAATCCAACACCATATCCAAGCATCTTCGGGTACATTTGCATTCCATTTAGTAAGCAGTCATGCTCCCTTGTTCCTCTCTTCATATCCTGTTTCTTTTTTACAACCTTCTCCCAATAATGAACCGCTTCCTCTTTTGTATAGTACGATGTCCACGGTGCATAACTCTTTTCTGAATGCCTTTCATACACCGCTTGCTCTGCAAGCCCCTCCATTATCATTGTATCAAGTAATGTATAATCCTTTTCTTTCTTTTCAATTTGATGTAACCGACATATGTGATGATATTCATGGGTAAGCAATGCTTTTAATTCCTTCACTGTATTCCGTCCACAGACAAACAGGAAAATCACATGACGCATTGTTAAGCCAGCTTTTCCGTTATATTCCGCTTGTACCGTGCGATTATATGAATCTGATAACAAAATAAAGATAGGGACATCTGGCCCTTGTAACCAGTGCTTTAGTTCCTCATACTCCTCAGAAAGCTCTTTCCAAATCTGCTTTTCCTCTAGTCGCTCAATTTCTTTTTGTCCTTCCATCACTGGACGATACATACCTTTAGAAATTAAAAAACGGTACAACCTCTCCTTTGGCAATGGAATGTATTTTGTAAACTTCTCACAAAGCTTTTCTGGACGCCCATAATAAAGGTGCAGCCAATCTGCCGTTTGAATAACCCCCATCTTCACTCCTCCCTTTTCTTCTATATATATGCAAGAAAAGGAGCGAACGCGAAGTGATAAAATGAAACTTTTGATTGGCTTTACTTTGTTTCTGATTGCGTTATTTCATCTTTCCTGCGCCCAAAAAGATTAGTAGTAAAGTCATGATGCCGAAATAAATCCCCTTCATTTTTACTACAATTATTTATAAGCTTTAAATACTAACACTGCGTTATGACCACCGAATCCTAGTTATGGCTATGAAATCAAAAGCTGACCCGCTCTCACTTTCTACTTTTGTTTTTACATGGCATGGAGCGAAAACAGGCACTGACCGCTTCTACACATGATCGGATGCTCTCTTCCATCCAAAAAAGGGTGTTTTAAGAAGTAGCTCTCCTTTGCTACTTCCCAAAACACCCTTTTACTACATTATTTATAAGCTTTAAATACTAGCCCTACGTTATGACCACCGAATCCTAGTTATGGCTATGAAATCAAAAGCTGACCTGCTCTCACTTTCTACTTTTGTTTTTACATGGCATGGGGCGAAAACAGGCACTGACCGCTTCTACACATGATCGGACGCTCTCTTCCATCCAAAAAAGGGTGTTTTAAGAAGTAGCTCTCCTTTGCTACTTCCCAAAACACCCTTTTACTACATTATTTATAAGCTTTAAATACTAACACTGCGTTATGACCACCGAACCCTAATGAGTTACTTAAAACAGTGCGTACTTCTTGATGTCTCGCTTTGTTTGGTACGTAATCTAAATCACATTCTGGATCTGGTGTTTCATAGTTAATTGTTGGCGGAATCACGCCATCTGTAATAGATTTAACAGAGAAAATCGCCTCAACAGCGCCAGCTGCTCCTAATAAATGACCAGTCATTGATTTTGTAGAGCTAATCGCTACTTTATATGCATGTTCACCAAATGCTTCTTTAATTGCCATCGTTTCGTATTTCTCATTCGCATCTGTACTTGTACCATGCGCATTAATATAATCGATATCCTCAGGCTGAAGACCGGCATCTGCTAATGCTTGACGTATCGCACGAACACCGCCCTCACCGCCAGGAGCAGGCATTGTAATATGGAACGCATCACCTGTTGCACCATATCCGACAAGTTCAGCATAAATACGTGCACCTCGTGCTAACGCATGCTCCAACTCTTCTAGTATAAGAATACCAGCTCCTTCTCCCATTACAAATCCACTACGATTTTTATCAAATGGACGACAAGCAGTTGCTGGATCCTCATTAAATGTTAATGCTTTCGCTGAACTAAATCCTGCAAATGCCATACTTGTTAACGGCGCCTCTGCACCGCCTGTAATCATTGCATCTGCATCACCGCGCTGAATGACTTTAAATGCGTCACCAATTGAGTTTGCCCCAGATGCACAAGCTGTCACAGAACAAGTATTAATTCCTTTTGCACCTGTAGCAATTGAGACTTGGCCCGCAGCCATATCAGGAATCATCATTGGTATCAAAAATGGACTTACACGGCGCGGGCCTTTTTCCGTAAAGATTTTAAATTGCTCTTCATACGTTTCCATGCCACCAATACCAGAACCTATCCATACACCAATACGCGGTGCATTTTCTTCTGTAATGTCCAACTTTGCATCTTCAACTGCCATTTTCGCTGCTGCTACCGCATATTGTGTGAAGCGATCCATACGGCGCGCTTCTTTTTTCTCAATATATTTTTCAGCTTCAAAGTCGTTAATTTCCGCTGCTACTTTTGCTGGAAATTGTTCCGGATCTAAGCGTGTAAGCCGTCCGATTCCAGATACACCATTTTTAATGTTTTCCCAAGCTGTTTCTACATCTGTTCCGATCGGCGTAACAGCTCCTAGTCCTGTAATTACGACACGCTTCTTTTCCATACAAAATACACTCCTTTTTTTCTCTCAGTCCTTATTTGCCCCAACGAAGAGCGACTGCTCCCCATGTTAATCCGCCACCAAAGCCGACTAATATAATTAAATCACCGTCTTGAATACGTCCATTTTGCAATTCCTCTACCATCGCAATTGGAATTGAAGAAGCTGACGTATTCCCAAACTTTTCAATTGTTGTACTCATTTTTTCTTGTGGCAAACCTAATCGTTCCCTTGCCGATTCCATAATACGAATATTTGCTTGATGCGGAACTAAAAAGTCCACATCTTCTTTCGTAAGACCTGCTTTTTCTACAACACGAAGACAAGAATCACCAAGTTGACGAACAGCGAATTTAAAGACTTCTCTGCCATTCATCATAACATATTCATCTTGATAAAGGTGCTTGCCACCACTTCCATCTGCGCCTAATTCAAATGAAAGGATACCCTTTCCTTCTGAAACAGCTCCCATTACAACAGCACCTGCTCCGTCTCCAAATAACACTGCCGTATTGCGGTCGTTCCAATCTACAATTTTAGATAATTTATCACTACCAACTACTAATACGTTTTTATAAGTTCCAGTTTGAATAAATTGCTGCGCTGTAATCATTCCGTACATAAAGCCCGCACATGCTGCACCTAAATCCATTGCTGCTGCATGTTTCGCACCAATTTGTTCTTGAATTACACAAGCAACGGCTGGAAAAGAGCGATCTGGCGTTACTGTTGCAACTAAAATAAGGTCAATTTCTTCTCCACTAATCCCTGCATTTTCAATAGCTTTCTTGGCAGCTTCTACCGCCATATATGAAGTATCTATTGTATCATCGGCAATGCGTCTCTCTGCAATTCCCGTTCTCGTACGAATCCACTCATCAGATGTATCCATGATTTTCTCTAAGTCGTGATTTGTGACTACTTTTTCTGGCACATATCTTCCGATCCCTAAAATGCCTACGTTCACATCGCAGCCCTCCGTTTTATATCAATTATTATGACTTGGTACTAATTCTAAAACATAAATGTTTATTTGTCTAGAATATATTTCTAAGTAAAAAAATAAAGCCGACATATTGTCGACCTTATCTCATAGTAGAACCAAAAGCAAACCTACCTATATATCCCGCTCTTTTCCAATTGAACTCCCCCCTCCTTCACTTTGCTTAGAAGAGGGAGTCTTCTCGGTTAAAATGATAAAAATACTTCCGTATCTGCTTTTAATTGGCGTGGGGCAGAAAAAGGCTCTGACCGTTTCTATGCATGGCTAGATGCTCTCTTCCTCCAAAAAAAAGGGTTTTTATGTCTAGTTCACTTTATTTTTCCGCTTTTCCAAGCTCATATGCTTCGTTCATTACTTTCATTAACAACTCTAGTACTGGCTGCGCTTTTTCCATATCAAGTGCAATCCCATTATCATCCAAAATGGCCTTTGCTTCCGGCAGGTGTTTCATAGCGATTTGTAAAAACTGCATATTTTTTTCATTCATATTTCTTCATCCTTTCCATAAAAGGAGCACTAATCTCCTTACTTCTACACTATATAAATTCCTTTTGATTTTTCAACATATAAGTCGGTGCTACAAAAACAAAAGGTGACTTGCACTCGTGTTCTCTCTTTGTTTTTAACTTGGTATGGGCTATGGCTTCTATGCATGGGCAGATGCTCTCTCCCACCTAAAAAAGAAAGGTTTTATATCGGTTTTTCAATTTGTATTTATATTGATTTTCCAACATACAAACCACGGCTATGAAAATAAACGGAGATTTTCACTCGTTTTCTCCTTTTGTTTTCACTTGGCATGGGGCCAAAAAAGGACCTGACCGCCTCTATGCATGGGCGGATGCTCTCTCCCACCTAAAAAAGAAAGGTTTTATATCGGTTTTTCAATTTATATTTGTATAGTTTAACATATGTTGTGTTCTTCGTATAACTCTTTATATCGTTTTAAATGTGTCAATTGCTTATTTAAACCGAATTCTAACGGCGTGTTTTTTACAATACAAACACTCTTTATCTCTTCTCCTTTTACTTCTTTAACAGTTTTTTTCACTTTATGCTCGGCATTTAAAAGGATAATTCCTTTTTCCCATAGATTTTCTTTACCACTGATCATATTATATACACCTAAATTTTCTATGTTTTTGCCTTTTTCCCATAAATATTCACACACATCTTCTACATAAAGAAGGTCCGCTCCATTTTCATTTTGAAGAAGCTCATATTCCTTTTCCATAAGTTCAGAAAGAATAAGCCTGTGGTACGTCATAAAGGAAGGCTGCCATGGGCCATATAAAGTTGGAACACGAAGTATACTATAACGAATATTCCCCTTCTCCACTTCTTCCTCTACTTTCATAAATAATCGTTTATTTTCAGATTGATCTTGCACATTTGCTATTTCAATAGAAGAAAGTACATTTAGCTTCACTTGTTTTCTTTCGCACATATGAATGACACGCTTTAAATATTGTAAAATGATTCGTTCATTTCGAAATCCGCTTTGCCTGTTCGGTTCACATAAACAAAAGTAAGCCGCATCAAATTGATCGGTTTCTACTGTCTTCCATCCGCTCTCATCTCTTATAGACGAATACATAAACAAATCATTCCGCCCAATTAAAAATAACTTTTCTTCACTTACTTTTGACATACTTTCCAGATCAGCAAAATCAAGGCCATATACTACTACTTCTTCCGCAAGCATTTTATTTACAAGATGATAGCCTACAAACGAAAGTGCCCCTATAATTAGTACGCGCTTCATGTCACCAACCCTTTCTCCCTCTAAACAAATAGCTCCTCATTTATGTATATTGGAGCTTCATAAATCTTCTTCATATTTTTTAAAGAAATGACATGTATGTTGAACCATCTTATATTTTACATGTTGCAAATGAAACGATAGTGAGGTCTCACAATTTTTATTTATCCGCTTTTTTTCATATTCACGTAACAATTGCTTGCGCGCTTTTTGTTCTTGTGTGGATACAAATATTTTTACAGGCACACAAGAAGGTAAATAAGAAAAAGACTTCTTAGCAATTTCCGCTTCTAACTGAGCTTCCTTCACATCATACGCAAGCAATAACTCTCTCACTAACCTTTTATAGAAAAATTTATGCTCTTTTTCAAATTCCACATGTGCAGGCAAATCTAGGCATGGAGTAAGCATCACTACAGATCGAATACATTCTGGGTATCGATTCATCATTTCAAGAGCCACAAGAGCCCCCATTCCATCTGCAATGATATGAATTTGTTCGTTTAGTGTTTCTTTTTTCATAACAACATGATACAAACGCTTCGCTAAACGAACCGATTGATCATTCCCCCAATGTCTCCCGTATAAATTAGATGAAAAAACAGTATATCCATTTTCTATCAGCCCATTTAAAAAATGAGCGCGCCCCGCATGCTGCGTCCATAAACTTGTACCATTCTCAATAAAATAATTGTAATCACCAAGAAGCATGACACCAAATCCATTGGGCTTCTCTGGCAAATAAATCACACATGGTTCTTGTTCTAAGTAAAAAAAACGTTCCGTAACACTCATCATTCTCCCGCCTTATTTTCTAAACATAAAAACTACTCCTTTATAATGTATGAAAGGAATACAATTTTGCTTTGAAAAATCTACAAATATTTTTTCTATATTCTTTTTTCAATTGTGTTACAATAAGGACAGATTGAACGAATAGGGGTGTGAAAAGATGCGTGTAATTTGGGCCTTTATTTGGTCGTTTATGCTTGTACATATGATGAGCTACGTAATTAGCTCTATGACTGGCGGTGTATACGATTTCGCGCTAGCGTCTAAATTCTCAATTGTTCTTGCTGTGCTTGTAATGGCAATTGCAGCAGCAATTCCAAACGAACCAGTAGAACAACACTAATAAAGAAAGAGCCCGGATTCAATCTCCGGACTCTTTTTTTATTGGGCATGAACAACTAGTTCGTTATTTTCCACATCAACAACTACATGACTATTATCAGTAATTGTTCCCGCAATCAATTCACGTGCTAACTTTGTTTCAACTTGACGCTGTACATATCGTTTTAATGGACGCGCTCCATACATCGGATCGAACCCAGATTCCACAACAAACTCTTTTGCTACTTCTGTTAATTCCACTGTAATATGACGATCTATTAAACGCCCTTGTAACTCTTTTACAATTTTATCAACGATTCCTTTGATCTCATTTGTTGTAAGTGGTTTAAATAAAATAATTTCATCCACACGATTTAAAAACTCTGGGCGAAAATGTCCTCTAAGCTGCCCCATAACAAGATTTCTTGCTTCCTCTTTAATTGTACCATCTTCTTGTAACCCTTCTAATAAATGCCCTGAACCAATATTTGATGTCATAATAATCACTGTATTTTTGAAATCCACTGTTCGTCCTTGTGAATCCGTAATACGCCCATCATCTAACATTTGTAATAAAATGTTGAATACTTCTGGATGTGCTTTTTCAATTTCATCTAATAAAATAACGGAATATGGTTTACGGCGTACGGCTTCTGTTAATTGTCCACCTTCCTCATATCCTACATATCCAGGAGGAGCTCCAATCAAGCGAGACACAGCATGTTTCTCCATATACTCGGACATATCAATGCGAATGATTTGCTCTTCACTATCAAATAAAGATTGTGCTAATGTTTTCGCAAGTTCTGTTTTCCCAACGCCTGTTGGTCCTAAGAAAATGAATGAACCGATTGGACGATTTGGATCTTTAATACCAGCGCGAGCACGAAGAACTGCATCCGCCACAAGACTAACTGCTTCCTCTTGCCCAATAACACGTTCTGATAAAATTTGCTCTAAACGTAGCAGTTTTTCACGTTCACCTTCTACAAGCTTTGCAACTGGTATGCCAGTCCAACGTGAAACGATATTTGCAATTTCTTCTTCACTTACTTCTTCACGAAGCAAACGGTTCTCTTGTTCGTTATGCGCTCCCGTTTCTTCCGCCTCTCTTAATTCTTTTTCCACTGCTGGAATTTTACCATGACGAAGCTCTGCTGCTTTATTTAAGTCGTAATTCCCTTCTGCTTCTTCTAATTCACGACGTAAACGTTCAAGGTGTTCCCTTAAGTCACGAACTTTATGGATTTCTTCTTTTTCTTTTTGCCATTGCGCTCGCATTCCATTTGCAACTTCTTTTAAATCAGATAGTTCACGTTGCAATGTTTTGAGTCGCTCTTGACTACCACGATCCGTTTCTTTTCCTAAAGCAGCTTCTTCAATTTCCAGCTGCATAATGCGGCGCGTTACTTCATCCAATTCTGTTGGCATAGAATCAATTTCTGTTCGAATTGTTGCGCACGCTTCATCAACAAGGTCAATCGCTTTATCTGGTAAAAAGCGATCAGATATATATCGATCAGACAATACAGACGCCGCTACAATCGCACGGTCATGAATATTTACACCATGATAAATTTCAAAGCGCTCTTTTAAACCACGTAAAATAGAAATTGTATCTTCTACCGTTGGCTCTTCTGCTAACACTTGTTGAAAACGACGTTCTAGCGCTGGATCTTTCTCAATATATTTTCGATACTCATCTAAAGTAGTCGCTCCAATACAATGAAGTTCACCGCGCGCAAGCATTGGTTTTAACATATTCCCTGCATCCATCGCCCCTTCTGTTTTACCAGCACCAACAATTGTATGGAGCTCATCAATGAATAAAAGAATACGCCCTTCACTTTTTTTGATTTCATTTAACACAGCTTGCAAACGTTCTTCAAACTCACCACGGAACTTTGCACCCGCCACAAGCGCGCTCATATCTAACGCAAAGATTGTTCTATCTTTTAATCCTTCTGGTACATCTTTTCGCACAATTCGTTGTGCCAATCCTTCAACAATGGCTGTTTTCCCAACGCCTGGTTCACCAATTAAAACAGGGTTGTTTTTTGTTTTACGAGAAAGAATGCGGATAACCCGGCGAATTTCGCTATCACGACCAATGACAGGATCAATTTTCCCTTGTCTTACTTCTGCCACTAAATCACGGCCATACTTTTCTAACGCTTCATATGTTACTTCTGGATTTTGACTAGTCACTCTCTGATTCCCCCGAACTTCCATTAAAGACTGTAATAATGTATCCTTCGTAATGTGAAATGCTGTGAACAAGTGATTCATATCACCTTTTTCCTCACAAAATGCGAGCAATACATGTTCCACTGAAATATATTCATCTTGCAGTTTTTTTGCCTCTGCCTCTGCTTTAACGAGTAATTGCCCTAAAGCATTTGTCACATACACTTTGCCAGCTTCTACACCACTTCCTGTAACAGATGGTTTCTTTTGAAGCAATCTTTCTACTTCTTTCGTTAATTGTTCTATATTGACATTCATTTTTTGAAAAATACGCACTGCTAATCCATCTTGCTGCTGTAATAATGCAAGTAATAGATGAACAGTATCAACTTCTTGATGATGATGAGATACCGCTAAAGATTGAGCACTCATAATTGCTTCTTGTGTTTTCGTCGTCATTTGATTTAAGTCCATCTTCACAAACCTCCAAACATTGGAATCCTCTTGATGTTTGACCTTTTTTGATTTTTTGACTTTATTTGACCTTTAATTTAATTATACGCCAATTGTCTTTTTTATACAATGAATTTGATTATGAAATTTGAACTTTGTTTCCCAAAAAAAGTATGTATACCTCTGCTCTTCAATCACAAAAGCCGCAATATAAATTGCGGCTTCTCTTACGGCTTTCTTTTATATGTCCACTGGCGGTTCTGATTCGAATTCTCAGGAAACCTTTGACCAGCAGTTAATTTTACCAGTTGTGGATCTTTAACCATACTTCCTGTTTCACCAATTTCTACATAAATCCCATCATTTGGTGCTTTCTGTCCAGAACGAAACCTATGATTTTGTCCCATTTTCATTCTCCTTCCATGACATCTTTACACCGTTAGTATATCCATTTTTGAAAAAGCCTTTCTGTTATGTTTAGGAAACGAGTCATATTTTTTATTACTGTTCATATGTATGACTTTACATGATAAAGCAGGAGAAAAAGCATCACTTGTTGAAAAAAAAGAAACCGACCTATTCTAGGCCAGTTCCAAAGGAGAGTCAAACATATACGAGAAGATTACATGTTCATTATATGTCTTGCTGCGCCCGTAATGTAACCCTTTTCACAAATTGTACAAAATGAAAGAAACATTATTTGAACTTTCAAAAAAATCATTGACTTTTCTGATTTTGGGTAGGAAATAGTGGACACTAACATGTTTCGCGACGTAAGATGAATATATAATGAAACTTCCATTCATGGTTGTTTCTTCCGCATTAACGGGGGATGGAGACCCCCGCTGATGGAAGTTCCACTTTATCTATACACTTTCCAACCTCTTATTTCTGCATCTTAAAACGGAAATACAGATAGAAACAAAAAATTTTTCATAAGAGGTGAAAACATGAAAAAACAACATTTAATCGCATTAGATTTAGATGGCACTTTACTTACAGACAATAAAATTATTTCCGCACGAACAAAGCAAACAATTGAAAAAGCAAAAGAACAAGGACATGTTGTTGTCATTTCAACAGGACGTCCATTTCGCGCTAGTCACGCTTATTATAAAGAACTTGGTTTGAATACACCTATCGTTAACTTTAACGGCGCTTATGTTCATCACCCGCTTGATACAAATTGGGGAACGCACCATTCCCCCCTTGAGCTTTCTACTGCACAAGAAATCGTTCGGGCTTGCTTTGATTTTGGCGTTAAAAACATTTATGCCGAAGTAATTGACGATGTATATGTTCGCGAAATTGATGAGGATAAAAAGCATATCTTTGAATTTGGCTCTCCAAATATTTTTACAGGAGACTTACTAAACATTTTGCAAGATCATCCAACATGCTTATTAATCGATGCACTGGATGAGCAATCAACAGCTATTCGTAAGCATTTAACAGATATGCATGCAGAAGTGATTGATCATCGAAAATGGGGTGCTCCTTGGCCGATTATTGAAATTGTGAAAAGCGGCCTCAATAAAGCGATTGGACTTCAAAAAGTTTCTAGCTATTATAACATTCCACAAGAACGAATTATTGCGTTCGGTGACGAAGACAATGATTTTGAGATGATTGAGTTTGCAGGTCACGGCATCGCCATGGGTAATGCCATTCCTGAATTAAAAACATTAGCGAATCATACGACATTAACAAACGAAGAAGATGGAATTGCTCTTTATTTAGAAGAGGTTCTTGGATTGTAATCTAAAAATTCCCTACTTATAGTTTGGCTCAAAACGCTCATACTATAACTAGACACAGCGATGTGTCAGTTGTTTTCTGCTAAAAAAGGGGGAATTACGAATGGGTAAAAAGAACAAATCAAAACGTTTCACCCAACAAGGGGCCGATGCTGTTATGAAGCATGCTGAAAGATTCCCGTACCGCGGTACATTAGCTGATGCAGAAAAAGAACGAAACAACTCTTCTCTCGGAGGGGTTTAAATGGGTAACTTATTATTTCAGCAAGCACGAGATGCTGTTGCAGGCGCCGTTTCTTGTTCAAGCGGCACAGAACAGCGGGAACTCGTTTATAGAGCAAAAAATGCTTTGCAATCCGCTTATGCCAATTCTTCAACTGCTGAAAAGGTACAACTGCGTGAGATGCAACAGCAACTGCAAAACATCACTAACACACATTAAAACAAGAGGACCGATTCCCGGTCCTCTTTAATCTTTCCGAAACAACCCAAATATACCGACTGTTTGAATGACATTTGTAAATGCGCCAGGATCTACTTGTCTAATAATTCTCTCTAGTTCATATAGCTCGTAACGGGTAATCACAATCATTAGCATTTCTTTATTTTCATTTGTATATGCCCCTGTCGCTGGTATAGTTGTAATACCGCGTACTAAACGTGCTTGAATCGTTTTTCGTACATCTTTACCATTTTTCGTAACGATAAATGCTGTAATTTTCACATGACGAGTATGAATTGCATCAATAATCCTCGATGATACATATAGTGTCACTAACGTGTATAACGCTTTTTCCCATCCGTACAAATAGCCAGCTGCAATAATGATGATTGCATTAAAGAAAAAGAAATATGTTCCGACAGGCTTATCTTTTATTTTTGACAAAATCATTGCAATGATATCTAAACCACCTGTGGAAGCTCCCCATTTTAAGGCAATTCCTACCCCTATCGCTGAAATGAGACCACCAAAAATAGCATTCAATATAATATCATTTGAAACAGCCTTCACTGGTATAATTTCTAAAAACAGTGTCATAAATACAACACATAAAAAACTAAATAACGTAAACGCTTTTCCGACCTTTTTCCATGCTAAAATAACAACCGGAATATTAAATAAAGCAAAAAGTACTCCCGTCGATATGTGAATCGATGCAAAATCGCCTAACACTTGCGAAAGCAATTGAGATAATCCCGCGAAACCGCTCGCATATACTTTTGCTGGCGTTAAGAACAAGTTCATTCCAATTGCATTTAATAAACCTGCGATGATAACAACAATTAGTTTTTTCGTTAATTCGGCATAATTTAATTTTAAGTCCATACCCCATCCACCTTTATACATAATAGGTTCACCACTACTCGTATACATAGTCTTTACGAAAACGGAAATGATAAACGTACAACTGTTTAGAAATGGAGTTGATATGTATGACGCATACAAGCGATAATGACAAAAAAGCACGCGATAATAATGCAAAGCGCACACAAAAAAATGAACAAGAACAAAAAAATATTCAGCAAGGAAAACGTGCATATTCTAAAAAAACAAATCATCTTTAATTATTTCGTACATCAACATAATTGTTGATGTACTTTTTTATTTCACAAAAAACATCTCAAATTCACTTCTTGTTCACTTCTCTATTTTACAATAATAACAGCATAATTAGATGAGGTGTTAGGATGAAAAGAAAACAATTATGGATAGCAACAGCTGCGCTCGGAACGTTAATGCTGTCTGCTTGTGGTCCAAAAGATAACTCAGAGGCGATTGCAACATCAAAAGTTTCAACCATTACAAAAGGTGATTTTGACAAGCAGTTAAAAGAACGGTACGGAAAAGATATGCTATATGAAATGATGGCACAAGATATCATGACAAAAAAATATAAAGTATCTGATGATGAAGTCGATAAAGAATTCAAAAAAGCAAAAGATCAATTTGGTGATCAATTCAAAACGGTATTAGAAAGTAACCGCCTAAAAGATGAAGATGACTTTAAAAATCAAATTAGGTTCAAATTAGCAATGAACGAAGCCATTAAGAAAAGCATTACAGATAAAGATGTAAAAGCAAACTATAAACCTGAAATTAAAGCCAGCCACATTTTAGTAAACGATGAAAAAACGGCAAATGATATTAAGAAACAACTGGATGAAGGCGCTTCATTCGAAGAGTTAGCAAAACAACAGTCACAGGACCCAGGTTCAAAGGAAAATGGCGGAGACCTTGGATACTTCGGTCCAGGTAAAATGGTACCTGAATTTGAAGAAGCGGCTTACAAATTAAATGTCGGTGAAATTAGCAAACCTATCAAGTCATCACAAGGCTATCACATTATTAAACTTACCGATAAAAAAGAATTAAAACCATATGATGAAGTAAAAGATTCCATTCGTAAAAATCTGGAAGAAAAGTTGTTAGCAGATCAAACTACCGGTCAAAAAATATTGTTAGACGAATTCAAGAAAGCTGATATTAAAGTAAAAGATAGTGATTTGAAAGATACATTCTCTCGTCTTTCCGGACAACAATAAAAAATCTAGCAACAGAGTTGGCTGGTAGAAAAGTAGTAAATGAAATTTCACCCCGCATTAACGGGCAGTAAGACTCCCACCTCAAGATTCAGAGAAAAACAAGAAAGATAAGTGAGGAATCAACTGCTCGTAAAAGCCCGATTGGCGAGAGCTAATAATCAGTGGGAGATGAAGAAAACCCCACTGATTAAAGTTTCACTTTATCGGAGCAAATTCGAATATATCGACGTTCCGACACATAACGACAAAAAACAGGAGCCTGCTGACTCCTGTTTCCCAACACTCTGAAAATCCGAACAGGCATGAGCCTGTTCGGATTTTTTTATTTCTTGAAGTACGTCCAACCTTCTTCTTGATAAACCTTTTCTTCTTTCATCAACTTACCAAGCGCACGTTTAAACGCTGCTTTACTCATATTAAAACGTTCTTTAATGTCTTCTGGATGGCTCTTATCCCAAAACGGCATTGCTCCTCCGCGGCTCTCCATGTACTCATAAACCACCGCAGCATCATCTTCCATTCCCTCTTCTTTACGCGGAAGAAGTGAAATATTAATCGTACCATCATCTTTCACATCAATAATACGGCCCGTTACACGCTCACCAATACGAACTTGTTCTTTTCTTTCTGTGTGGTGTAAAAAGGCACGGAAATGTTCATCCGTTAATACAAACGAACCAACTTGAAGTGAGCGATATACACGTCCGTTCACATTTTTATTACGCATAGATGGCGTTGCCTCTACAATAATTTCCTGCATATCTGAATCTCTTGCCGGAAGAGCAATAAGACGACCACGATTTGTTAATTTTAATGTACAATATAACTCATCGCCTTCTTCTGGCCAAACTGGTGTATAAATTGGAAACTCATCAGCTGGGATTAAGATATCCTTAGAAACACCGATATCAACGAACACACCTAAATCAGGTTTTACTTCTACAACTTTTACCCAATTCCAATCACTTATCGTAATAAGCGGCGTCTTCATTGTCGCAGAAATTCGCTCTTGATGATCAAGATATAGAAATACATCAATCGTATCGCCTTCCTCAATTTCTCCCGCTACTTCATTTTTATGTAAAAATACTTCTTCATAACCATCCTCATCGTCAAATCCAACCATATATCCAATTTCCGTTTCTCGTAAAACAGTTACCTGTTCAATCGATCCTGGCTGCAAATACATATATTTTAATTCCCTTCTATATATAAAGTATATTTTTATCATTCCAAAGAAAGCTTCATTATAACACGAATTTTCCTTTATTTGTCCAACTCGCAAAAATTCACTATAATAAGAGGTGGAATTTAATTTGGAGGTGCTTACTATGGCAAAAGATAGTTCTTTTGACATCGTTTCAAAAGTAGAATTACCAGAAGTAACAAATGCTATTAACATCGCATTAAAAGAAATTCAAAATCGATATGA
>Ga0102589_1001446_pt1 | contig 32366 bp, 26 predicted proteins | sample AraplaMF_Col_mLB_FD_76858 | JGI IMG/M metagenome (GOLD analysis project Ga0102589, IMG submission 76858) | Arabidopsis root microbial communities from the University of North Carolina, USA - plate scrape MF_Col_mLB | ecosystem: Host-associated > Plants > Roots > Endosphere | place: USA...
ATTATTACTAAAGAAGCAATTGATGATGCATTTGCACTTGATATGGCGATGGGTGGTTCGACAAATACAGTCCTCCATACATTAGCAATCGCCAATGAAGCTGAAATTGATTATAACATTGAAGATATTAACAAAGTAGCAGAGCGAGTTCCGTATCTAGCGAAAATTATGCCTGCTTCAGATATTTCAATGGATGATATAAATAAAGCAGGTGGCGTTAGTGCCATTATTAATGAATTGGTATCTATTCCAGGTGCTATTCACCCAGATCGACCAACAGTTGCAGGAGTGACAATGGCCGAGCTTGTAAAAGATTATCATATTACAAATGATGAAGTTATTCGTACGAAAGATAATCCTTATAGCCCAGTTGGTGGCTTATCGGTTTTATTTGGTAATATCGCGCCAGATGGTTCAGTTATTAAAGTAGGAGCTGTAGACCCTTCTATCAAAGTATTTAGAGGCGAGGCAATCGTCTTTGATTCACAAGAAGCGGCGCAGGAAAATATTGATAACGGAACGGTTAAAGAGGGCCATGTAGTCGTCATTCGCTATGAAGGACCAAAAGGTGGCCCGGGGATGCCTGAAATGCTTGCACCAACTTCTGCGATCCAAGGTCGCGGTCTTGGTACAAAGGTTGCGTTGATTACAGATGGACGTTTCTCAGGTGCATCTCGTGGTATTTCAATTGGACATATTTCACCAGAGGCAGCAGAAGGTGGTCCTATCGCTTTAGTAGAGAACGGTGATGTAATCACAATTGATCTACCAAACCGTACGATCAATTTAGAAGTTTCAGATGAAGTATTAGCGGAGCGCCGTGCAAAATTACCGGTCTTTGAACCGAAAATTAAGCGTGGTTGGCTAGCAAGATATTCTAAATTAGTAACAAGCGCCTCTACAGGTGGCGTAATGAAAATTTAAAAAGTTAAAGCGTTGATGAGGTTAAAGGTTCTAGAGCCTTGTATCTACCAGAGAGCCGGTCTTGCTGGAAGCCGGCGATACAACTAGATCCGACATCCCCTCGGAGCGAGCTATTAAACGCGTGTACGCCATTAGATAGCTCCGGGCATAATCGAAAGTGCTCGTTATTAATGAATAAATGATTTATGACATCAATTTGGATGCGAGTGATCTCGCGTGGTTGCATAAATGCTTACATTTATTCGCGAGGTAGCAATTATTTGCTATAAAAAAGGGTGGTACCATGGAAAGTCTTTTTCATCCCTACGTAAGGTAGTTCTTTGCGTGTGGAGAAAAAAGGCTTTTTATTTTTTTAACGACGTTAAAAAGAGTTTGTCATCTATTTTCAAGGAGACGACCAGCTAGTAACACTTCAATGATGCGCATTACTGATGTGAAATTAACTGATAAGAAGGAGGCATATTTGATGAGTACGAATGTTTCTATCAATGAAAAAGAAGAATTGGCAACATCAGCAAAAGCTGAACAAACCTATCAAGCGAAAGATGGTGCTGACATATTAGTGCAGGCACTGCATGAACAAGGTGTTGAAATTATTTTTGGTTACCCAGGTGGGGCGGTATTACCAATTTATGATGCCATTTATAAAAATCCGATTCGTCATATTTTAACTAGACATGAACAAGGTGCAATCCATGCAGCGGAAGGTTATGCACGTGTTTCCAATAAACCTGGTGTTGTTATTGCAACTAGTGGCCCAGGGGCAACGAACTTAGTAACTGGTATTGCTGATGCGATGATTGATTCTATTCCATTAGTTGTATTTACAGGTCAAGTTTCTACATCTGTGATTGGTACAGATGCTTTCCAAGAAGCGGATATTATGGGGATTACGACTCCAATTACGAAGCACAATTATCAGGTGCAGGATGTTAATGATATCCCGCGTATTGTTAAAGAGGCCTTCCATATTGCAAGTACTGGTCGAAAGGGCCCTGTTGTAGTAGATTTCCCGAAAAACGTGTCACAAATGTTATTCGATGTAGAGAACCCACCACAGGCTCCTGAAGAGATATATTTACCGGGTTATCAACCAACGTATAAACCAAATTATTTACAAATTCAAAAGGCAATACAGGCAATTTCATTGGCCAAACATCCAGTTATATTAGCTGGTGCTGGTGTACTTTTTGCAGATGCTAAAGAAGAGTTAACAGCATTCGCTGAAAAATACCAAATTCCAGTAGCAAACACTTTACTAGGACTCGGTTCAATCCATGGAGAACATGAGTTATTTATCGGAATGGCAGGAATGCATGGAACTGTGACAGCGAACACGGCTATTACAAAATCAGACTTATTGTTAAATATCGGAGCTCGCTTTGATGACCGTTTAACTGGTAATTTGGCGACATTTGCTCCAAACGCGACAATCGTACACATCGATATTGATCCAGCGGAAATTGGAAAAAACGTGCCGACAGATATTCCAATCGTTGCAGATGCTAAAGAAGCATTAAAAGCATTATTGAAAAAAGACTTCGATGGTCCAAATACAGCAGAATGGCTAACATTCTTAAATAATCATGCAAAGGAATATCCATTATGGTATAGCAAGGAGCCGGGGGACAAAGAAGTTTTACCACAGGAAGCATTAGAGCTTGTGCATAAAATTACAGAAGGTGATGCAATTGTCACGACAGATGTTGGTCAGCATCAAATGTGGGCTGCACAATATTATCGCTTAAACAATGATCATGGATGGGTAACGTCTGGTGGACTTGGTACGATGGGCTTCGGCTTCCCAGCTGCAATTGGCGCCCAGTTTGCGAAGCCAGACAAAAAAGTTGTTTCCATTGTAGGTGATGCAGGATTCCAAATGACTGCACAAGAGCTTTCTATACTACAAGAGTTCAACTTACCGGTGAAAATAGTGATTTTAAATAATAGCTGTCTAGGAATGGTACGCCAATGGCAAGAAACATTTTACGAAGAGCGTTATTCATCTTCACTTATGCCGATTCAACCAGATTTTGTTAAATTAGCTGATGCATATAATCTGAAGGGCTACCGAATTAACACAATTGATGAGGCTGAAAGTATTTTCCGCGAGGCACTACTTTCTGATGAGCCAGCGTTAATTGATTGTCGTGTAAAACAGCTTCAATGTGTTTACCCAATGGTAGCACCAGGCAAAGGCTTACATGAAATGATTGGGGTGAAAAAGAATTGAAACGAGTAATTACAGTAACAGTGATTAACCAAAGTGGTGTCTTAAACCGTGTAACAGGTTTACTTATGAAGCGTCAATTCAATATTGAATCTATCACAGTTGGTCATACTGAACAGCCAAACTTTTCGAAAATGACTTTTGTTGTAAACGTAGAGGATGAGCGTAAAATTGAACAGCTAGTGAAGCAATTATCAAAGCAAATTGATGTGTTAAAGGTCAATGACATTACAGATAAATCAATCGTGCTACGCGAGTTAGCGCTTGTAAAGGTAATTTCACCACCAAATTTACGACTGGAAATGAATTCAATTGTTGAACCATTCCGTCCACAAATTATTGATACAGCGAAAAATGTTGTCACCTATCAAGTAGTAGGAGATCCAGATAAGATTGATGCCTTTATTGAACTAATTCGACCTTATGGTATTAAAGAATTAACGCGTACAGGGGCTACTGCATCTGTTCGTGAAACACAAAAAATCTCAAATACGCAGCTCTCTATTTTAAAATAGTTTGCATATAAAATGGATAGCTTTGGATACATAGCCCTTGTGGTTTACTGGCATCCGAAGTAAAAAAAACAAACCAAAAATTAGGAGGAAACAAACAATGGCTACTATGTATTATGATCAAAACATCAACGAGGAAGTATTAAAAGGGAAAAAAATCGCAATCATCGGTTATGGTTCACAAGGTCATGCACATGCACTAAATCTTAAAGAATCAGGATTCGATGTAGTAGTAGGTGTTCGTCCAGGTGGATCTTTCGATGCAGCAAAAGCGGATGGAGTAGATGTAAAGACTGTTGCTGAAGCAGCGCAAGAAGCAGATGTGATCCAAATTTTACTTCCGGATGAGCGTCAAAAAGCTGTATATGAGGCTGAAATCGCTCCACATCTTGAAGCAGGTAAAGCACTTATGTTTGCACACGGCTTCAACATTCACTTCGGTCAAATTACACCACCAGCAGATGTGGACGTATTCTTAGTTGCACCGAAAGGTCCAGGACACTTAGTTCGTCGTCAATTCCAAGAAGGTGCTGGTGTACCAGGTTTATTCGCAATTCATCAAGATGCAACTGGTCAAGCAAAAGATTTAGCTCTAGCTTATGGTAAAGGAATCGGTGCAGCTCGTGGCGGTCTACTTGAAACATCATTCAAAGAAGAAACTGAAACTGATTTATTCGGTGAGCAAGCAGTACTTTGCGGCGGTGCTACACAATTAGTAAGAGCAGGTTTTGAAACATTAGTAGAAGCAGGCTACCAACCAGAGTTAGCATACTTTGAAACACTTCACGAGCTAAAATTAATTGTTGACCTAATGTTTGAAGGTGGTATGGCAACAATGCGTTACTCAGTATCGGATACTGCAGAGTGGGGTGACTATGTTGCAGGACCACGTATAATCGACGACTCTGTAAAAGCTCGTATGAAAGATGTATTAACGGATATTCAAGATGGCACATTCGCTCGTCGTTGGATTCAAGAAAACGAAAACGGTCGTCCAGACTATACAAAATTCAAAGAAGCTGGTGCAAATCACCAAATCGAAGAAGTTGGTGCTAAATTACGTGCTATGATGCCATTCATCAACGAAGGTAAAGAAAAAGTTGTGAGAGAAGTGGCTACAAGTGCGAAAAATTGATATTTTCGATACAACACTTCGCGACGGCGAACAATCTGCTGGGATTAATCTAAACACCGCAGAGAAGATTGAAATCGCCAAGCAACTGGAGCGCCTAGGAGTGACAATTATTGAAGCAGGTTTTCCTGCTTCGTCACCCGGTGACTTTGATGCGGTACATCGTATTGCAGGAACAGTAAAAAACTCTATCGTAACAGGATTAGCCCGCTGTATACAAAAAGATATCGACACAACGTGGGAAGCTATTAAAGTGGCTGAACAACCACATATTCATATATTTCTAGCAACTTCTCCAATTCATATGGAATACAAGCTAAAAAAATCACCTGATCAAGTGGTAGAACAAGCGGTGGAAGCCGTTAAATATGCGAAAAAATTCTTTCCGCTTGTACAATGGTCTGCAGAAGATGCATTCCGCTCAGATCGTAACTTTTTAGTACGTATTATGAATGAAGTTGTTGCGGCAGGTGCGACAACCATTAATGTACCTGACACAGTAGGATATGCGTCACCTCAAGAATATGGTGCATTATTTAAATTCCTACTTGAAAACGTTAAAGGTGCTGACAAGGTAAAATTTTCTGCCCATTGCCATGATGATTTAGGGATGGCAACCGCTAACACGATTGCAGCCATTGAAAATGGTGCCTCACAAGTAGAGGGTACAATTAACGGTATCGGGGAGCGCGCTGGAAATGTTGCGCTTGAAGAAATCGCAGTTGCCCTTCATATCCGAAAAGATATTTATCCTGTAGAAACAGGTATTCATTTACAAGAGATTAAGCGTACATCTCAATTAGTCAGTAAGCTCACAAATGTGGTTATTCAGCCGAATAAAGCTATTGTTGGTAAAAATGCATTTGCACACGAATCAGGTATTCACCAAGATGGTGTGTTAAAAAATCCTGAAACGTACGAGATTATTTCACCTGCTCTTATTGGTGAAGGGGAGGTACCGCTCGTTCTTGGTAAACACTCAGGTCGCGCAGCATTCCGTGACCGAGCAGAAACAATGGGCTTCCATCTTTCGGATGAAAAACTAAATAAAGCATTTATGGAATTTAAAAAATTGGCTGACCGTAAAAAAGAAATTACCGAAGAAGATTTACTAACACTTCTTACAGAACAGCAAGTTCAAATAGAAGATGTTCCACTCTTCGAACTAAAGATGGTGCAGGTGCAATATGGCACAGAAAATATTCCAACTGCAACAGCGATTGTTTTAACACCAGAGGGTCTAGAGAAGACAGTTGTTGCAACAGGTTCAGGCTCGGTGGAAGCCATTTTCAATACGCTTGAGCAACTTGTTCAAGGAAATATTCACGTGATTGATTACCGTGTTAAGTCTGTCGGTAAGGGACGAGATGCACTAGGTGAAGCCGTGATTAATATCCGATACGACGATGTATCGACTACTGGACGAAATTCATCACAGGATGTTTTAGAAGCATCGGCAAAAGCTTATTTAAATGCCATTAACCGTCATTTGATACAAGCGAGCCTGCGTGCACAGCCTGTAAGTTAATCGATCTTCAAGCTTCTGTTTAAATGTCGCAGGTTTTGATGGTAGTGAATGGAATCAGCATAATGCATATTCCAAACGTAATTATGCCAATTACTTGAAGGCGTAATATTGATGACCTCACCTATTCATATAGGTGAGAGTCTTACTAAAATAGCGTAGTCAACGCTATACAAAGAAAGGTGTTTTGACGATGGAGAAAAAAATTACAGTACTTCCTGGTGACGGAATTGGGCCAGAGGTTGTTGCTTCTGCTGTACGTGTATTACAGGTGATTGGTAAGCGATTCAACCATACATTCCATTTAGGTTATGCAACAATCGGAGGCGCTGCCATCGACCAACACAATAATCCACTACCAGATGAAACAATTGAGATGTGCGAAAATAGTGACGCAGTTTTACTAGGAGCTGTTGGTGGTCCGAAATGGGATAATAACCCACCTGAATTACGTCCAGAAAAAGGCTTATTACGTATTCGCAAACATTTTGACTTATTCGCAAATCTTCGTCCAGTAAAGGCGTTCCCGAGTTTACTAGATGCTTCACCATTAAAGCGTGAAGTAGCCGAAAATGTCGATTTAATGATTGTACGAGAATTAACAGGCGGCGTATACTTCGGGGAACCACGTATGCGTACTGAGAATGGTGCGATTGATACAACGGTTTACTCAACTGCAGAAGTTGAGCGTATCGTTGAAAATGCCTTTGAATTAGCACGTTTACGTGGAGGCAAATTATGCTCTGTTGATAAAGCAAATGTACTTGAAACAAGTCGTCTATGGCGCGAAGTAGTAGAAGCGAAGAAAAAGGATTATCCAGATGTTCATGTAGAGCATAATTTAGTTGATTCAGTTGCTATGAAATTAATAACAAATCCTAGTCAATATGATGTGGTAGTTACTGAAAATATGTTTGGAGATATTTTAAGTGATGAAGCATCGGTTATTACAGGCTCTTTAGGCGTACTACCTTCTGCGTCCATTCGCGGAGATAACTTTGGTCTATATGAACCAGTACATGGCTCAGCACCAGAAATCGCAGGTCAAGGTGTAGCAAATCCGGCAGCAACAATTCTTTCAGTTGCTATGATGCTACAATATTCATTTGGCTTAAAAGAAGAAGCAGCAGAAATCGAACGTGCTGTAAGTGCTGTATTTGATGATGGTTACTTCACCGCAGATCTTGCACGTGATGGCGCTCGTATACTGTCGACGAATGAATGGACAGATAAAGTAATTAACGAAATAGATACAAGCTTTGTTTCAGAAAGCATTATGACAACATACATTTAAGAAATGAGTGAAGATAATGGGCAAAAATATAATTGAAAAGATTTGGGATAAACATGTCGTTTATCAGGAAGAGGGCAAACCGGACCTGTTATATATTGATCTCCATTTAATTCATGAAGTAACTTCTCCGCAAGCTTTTGAAGGTCTCCGTTTGAACGGACGTCAAGTGCGTCGTCCAGATTTAAGCTTTGCGACAATGGATCATAACGTGCCTACAAAAAATCTACCGACGATTCATGATCCAATTGCACGTAACCAAATTGAGACGTTAGCTAAAAACGCAGAAGAATTTGGCGTTGAGCTTGCTGGAATGGGGCACCCTGACCAAGGAATTGTCCACGTAATTGGCCCTGAGCTTGGTTTAACTCAGCCTGGTAAAACGATTGTTTGTGGTGACTCCCATACGTCTACACATGGTGCGTTCGGAGCGATTGCCTTCGGTATTGGTACATCTGAGGTAGAACATGTATTGTCAACACAAACCCTATGGCAAAACAAACCAAAAACAATGGAAATTCGTGTAGAAGGTGAGCTTTCTGCAGGTGTAGCTGCAAAAGACATTATTTTAGCAATTATTTCTAAGTTCGGTATCGGTGTTGGCACAGGACATATTGTGGAATTCACTGGAGAGGCTATCCACAAACTTTCTATGGAAGAACGAATGACAATTTGTAACATGTCAATTGAGGCGGGTGCAAAGGCAGGGCTAATTTCTCCTGACCAAACGACTGTTGATTATATCCGTGGACGCAAACATGCACCTCAAGAAGAAAAGTTTGAGGAAGCGGCAAATTATTGGTTAAGCTTAGCATCCGATGAAGATGCAACATATGATACAGTTCGAATCATTCAAGCAGAAGACATAGAGCCAATTATCACTTGGGGAACGAATCCGTCAATGGGTTCAGGTGTATCAAGTCATGTTCCAACACAAGCAGATTATGAGGATGAGTCAGATAGAGCGGCTCTTCGTAAAGCACTTTCCTACATGGGCTTAGAGGAAGGTCAACCATTAACTTCAATCGATATTCAACACGTATTTATCGGTTCTTGCACAAATTCACGCATTAGTGATTTACGTGCAGCAGCAGATGTCATCAAAGGGCGTAAGGTGCATGAAAATGTAACAGCGATTGTTGTACCAGGCTCCTATTCGACGAAACAACAAGCAGAAGCAGAAGGATTAGATCAGATCTTTATCGATGCTGGCTTTGAATGGCGTGAGACAGGTTGCTCAATGTGTCTGGCGATGAATGATGATGTAGTACCGGCTGGTGAACGCTGTGCATCAACATCAAACCGCAATTTTGAAGGACGCCAGGGAGCGGGTTCTCGTACACACTTAGTTTCACCACCAATGGCAGCAGCAGCAGCAATTGCTGGTCACTTTGTTGATGTTCGTGAATTCGTAAAGGAAACTGTGTAATTTCGATTTACACGGAAGGGATGATTGCAAATGGAACCAATTAATATCGTAAAAAGTGTAATAACACCACTTGATCGTAAAAATGTCGATACAGACCAAATTATTTCGAAAGAGTTTTTAAAGCGTATTGAGCGTACAGGGTTTGGGCAGTATTTATTTTACCATTGGCGCTTCGATACAGATGGTAATGAAATAAAAGACTTTGTGTTAAATAAACCTGAATTCAAAGATTCTAAAATTTTAGTAGCACAAGATAACTTCGGTTGTGGTTCTTCTCGTGAACATGCACCGTGGGCAATCTTAGATTACGGCTTCAATGTAGTGATTGCACCATCATTCGCAGATATTTTCCATAATAACTGCTTCAAAAATGGGATATTACCAATCAAACTATCTGAAGTAGAGTGCGATGAAATTTTAGCGAAAGGCTTAGAAAAACCGTACTCTTTGGAAGTTAGTCTTGAAGCACAAACAGTAACTGGTGAAGATGGTGCAGTTTATAAGTTTAGCATCGACCCTTACTATAAGGAAACATTGCTAAATGGTTGGGATGAAATTGCCCTTACCTTTAAATACGAAGAAAAAATCGCTGCTTACGAAGCAAAGCGTATTGCATTTTAATAGATGAAGGAATTTCCCTTTGACTGAAGACGGGCTTGTTGTCTTCAGTTTTTTTTATTGCGTAAAGAAGGAATTGTTCGGGTTGGAGTGAGAAGTGCGTTGGTAGTGAAAAAAGCTCTTTGACTAGTAAATGATTAGTCCTTACCACTTTACATAATAAAAATACGTTATTTTAATTCGTCAATTATTTGTAAAAAATGCATACGAATTGAAGCAATATTTTGATAATATATAAATAGAGTTATGGTAAATAAATGGAATGCTATCCAGTTTATTGTTTCAGCACTAAAGTGCCCAGTCCAAAACTGAAAAATAAGGGGGAAAAAACATGAAAATCCTTCGAAAGTACAGCTTGTTAATTGGGGGTTTAGGTTTTTCCAATTTAGGGAACTGGATTTATCTTGTAGCGCTCAATTTATTTGTATGGCATTTAACACAATCGCCTGCTGCGATGGCTGGTATCTTTATTGTCGGACCAATTGCAAGAGTTTTAACAAGTTTGGTAGCTGGTTCTTTCATTGATCGTATGAATAAACGCAAGTTGATGGTGACAACGGATATTATACGAGGCTTGATTGTTTTTTGTATGCCGTTTATGGAATCTATTTGGCTCATCTATGCGCTGTTATTTTTAGCGAATATAGCAAGTAGTTTCTTTGGACCTAGTAGTACATATTATATTACAAAGTTTGTTCCCTCAGAAGATAGACAACGTTTTAACGCAATACTTGGCACGTTCAATTCAGGCTCGTTTTTAATAGGTCCTGCACTAGCAGGCCTCCTCATCATGCTTTTTAATACGACAGTGACGATTTGGTTTAATAGTTTTACATTTTTTGTTTGTGCTTTGATCATTTACTCTTTACCAGATGTAGACGATATGAAGGAAACTTCATGGCAACGTATTACTTGGCAACTATTAAAAAGTGACTATCTATCTGTACTAGCTTTCATTCGACAAAATACATTATTTATAACGATTTATTTGCTCTTTCAAAATACATTAATGATTGCATTTGCACTTGATTCTCAAGAAGCCACATTTATAAAGCATGACTTAGCTCTATCTGATAGCTTGTATGGGGCTTTTGTGAGTAGTGCAGGTGCCGGTGCAATTTTAGGTGGGATAGTTGCCGCAAGCTTCGCCCAAAAATGGTCTACTCGATCATATATAGCTTTTGGTTTGTTCCTGACAATGCTGTTTTACACCGCCTTTTATGCCTCGACATCAAGTATTTTGGCATTTGTAAGTTTAGTTTTTTTAGGATTTTTTATGGCATTTAGTAATTCTGGTTATGAAACGTTTTATCAGCAAAATGTACCGCCTGAAATAATGGGTAGATTCGGTAGTATTTCGAATATATTTCAAAATATTTTACAAATTTCTTTTACTTTATTATTAGGTCTGTTTGCAGAATTATTTACGCTTCAAATGACTGCAACTATTTTCGGTATTATTAGTATTTTATTTTCGATTTCATTATATTTTGTACTATATTCTCAAAAAAACTATATCTGCTTAAAGGAGGAAATATGATGATTAGCTATTCGCTTCGTTGTATTTTTTGTAAGAAAACATTTGAGGTTGTAGAAGGATCAAAGAAATATAGATTGTATAAACAAAATATGGAGGGGAAATTTTCTTGTGAAGATTGTGATAGAAAAATTGAATTGGAGTCAAGGAAGGGTTTATTGGGAAAACTTTAAATTGTGCCTCGTTGTTGAACATCTAATAAGCAGATTAGTACTCCACGATTTTCTAATGTAAATGCCCTGTCTTTCTTTAGATTTCTCAGTTAAAATGAACAAATAAGATGGAAGGCAGGGTGTAAAGATGATTACAGTTATAGGTAGTATAAATATGGATTTAGTTGTACAAATGGGGATTTTTCCAAAGCAGGGAGAAACGATCCTCGGTAAAGATTTTCAAACGATTCCCGGAGGAAAAGGGGCTAATCAGGCAATTGCCGCTTCACGTCTTGGAAATGATGTCACAATGATAGGGTGTGTGGGTGCCGATAGTTTTGGTGAAACATTGCGCACGGTTTTACAGCAAGAGCATGTTCAAACTGAAGCTATTACAAGTGTATCGGCACCTACTGGGATTGCTAATATTTTGCTCTACAATAATGATAACCGAATCATAGTAGTGCCTGGGGCAAATTATGAATTAAAGCCTGCGCATATAGAGGCAGCGAAAGAAATCATTCAAAAAAGTCAGATGGTCATTATGCAACTAGAAATCCCGATGGAAACGACCGATTATGCAATAAAACTTTGTAAAGAAGCGAATGTACCTGTTTTATTAAACCCAGCACCAGCAGCAAATTTTGATGTGCAATGGATGGAGGATATTACCTATATCACACCAAATGAAACGGAGTGTGCTGAAATATTTGGGGATGATATTGAGCAAGTATTAGAAAAATATCCTAATAAAATGATTGTGACGCTAGGTAGTGATGGCGCACGCTATTTTGATGGTGAATATCCTATCCATGTTCCGGGCTACTTGACGAGAGCTATAGATACAACAGGTGCAGGTGATACGTTTAATGGTGCACTTGCTTATGCTTTAGTTGAAGGGCAATCATTGGATCAGGCAGTGTATTTTGCAAATATTGCTGCTTCGTTATCAGTGGAGAAATTCGGTGCACAAGGTGGTATGCCAACACTTGGAGCAGTTTATGCACGTATGGCTGGACTTGAAGAATAAAGAGAAGATCAACTCACTACAAATTTATACTAATAATTATTATTTCTTTTAGTCTGAATGAGCAATAATATCTGCAGTAGAAGGTTTTATAGTATAAGATTTTTTACCTATTTGTGACAATGGGGTTTGAGTATATTGTCCTTTTTTGTCGATATTTCTTAGTACTATGTATTAATAAAGGAATATTTTCATTTATAATAACTTTAGATACATACGAAAAGAGGTTTTGAGGATGACAGATATTGATAATGTGCCGATCGAATATACAGCCTCAGCGAATAATATTTTGCCACAGCTTGTTGATCATTTGCGACAATTACATGGCATTATTGTACAAAATACATATGTTAAAGATACAGCTAAACACTTAAATCGCATCATTCAAGATGCTAACAATGAAACAATGATTCTTATTGTTGGTAAAGAGCGTGTCGGAAAAACAACACTTGTGAATGGATTACTAGGACGTCAAGTTTTGCCTGTAAGTGATCGGCATCCAACTGGGGTAAATACATTTTTGCGATACGGCGAACATGAAGAAATAAAGGCGTATTTTTTAGATGGCGTTGTAGCCATATTCGATATGAGTAAGCTCGAATTATTGACGACTGGTGATACTTTTGCATCACAAATACTACGAGAACATTTAGATTATCTAGAAGTATATTTAAAAAATGATTTATTAAAATCAGTGACAATTATTGATTCTGTTTCACTGGAAGCTGGGGGAGGAGAAATTGCCTACTTCCCAGAAGCATTGATGAATCGAGTTGACGAAATCTTTTGGGTGCTACGTTCAGGTTCGATGGCGATTTATCCAGAAATACTATTAATGGAAACGTTAAAAAACAAAGGTGTTGAGCCTCTTTGTGTCATCAATGCCATAGATTCAAATGAAAATACGATGGCGTTTATCGAAGCTGAGAAAGAACGATTGGGTCATGTAATAAGTGATTTTGTTGCTATCTCTGCAAGGGAAGCAATTGAAGCTAAACAGATTAATAGTGATGAGCTTTGGCAAAAAAGTCAGTATGAACAATTAATTTCAGAAATTCATCGAGTTGCAGAAAATAGTGATAAGAAAACGTATGGCATTTTAATTCGCTTCTTGCAATGGCTTGAACGATTCCGCTTCGAATTAACTGTTATTCCACAAAGAGATCCATTCCAATCTGCTGTTAAGAACATTGAAAAGTATACAGGCGATACACAATACGAATTTTCACGCTATCAACGTGATTTAGCGATTGTGACCGAATATGAGCAAGAATACGAACAGGTTGCCAATGTATTTAAAAATGTTCAAACATTATACCAACTTTTACAAATCATTTCACAAAATGATTATTTGCAGGATGAAATTGTGGAAAGCTTTTCAGAAAAGGCTGTTTCTTATCAACAAATGTTACGAGAATATCGAAATATGCATAGTGAATATATACGTGAATATGAACGATTGGACGCGCAGCATAAAAAAATTCACGGAAAAGGTCTTATGAAAGCTATCTTTGGTCAGCATACACAAAATGGATTTTTTAAGGAACGTGTTAACAAGCTAAATGAGCAGCAATTGGTTTGTATTGCGCAATTTGAAAAAGTGCAAGAAGCAGAGGCAATAATGCTTCAGTCCATTCATTCAATACAAAGTTATCTTATGGAGTTAACGAAAAAACGTATGACACGTATTGAGCAAAAAGTGCAAGAGTTAAATCAACAACGTACAAAAGAAAAGTCTCAATTACAATTATACGCAAATAAATTGAATGAATTTTCTTGTTTGATGGAGGCGCAAGGCTATATTAAAGATAATATTCAACCGTTTCTAATGGACGAACAAATGCCGCTTAAAACAAAGGATATTGAAATGCTAATAGAAACGATTAACAGTATTATGAGCATCGACCTGTCGAATAATGGCCTACTTGCACGTAGTCAGATGAACAATAAAATGGAGAATGCTGAGATTCCTTTCGATGTTCTAAAGAAATATCCATTACATACATTAGCTTTAGCAGAAGTAGATGTAAAATCAAACGATATACCAGAAATTCCGAAAAAATTAGATATTCAGTATGAAGATTAAACAATAAAGGAAATGTTCTAAAAGTAATTAAACTTTTAGAGCATTTTTTTAGTATCTCGTGATTTTTAGCTCATCACCAAAAATTGTGGATGATATTTGATAAGATGTATACCTTGTATACAAAGTGTTTGGAGTGGAGGCTATACGACTTTTTAGGAATCAGCAATAGAGGAACGAAGGGTACAAGCATCTGTCAGGTGATAACGCCTTCGTGACCAACATCGGTGGCTGCTGTCGCTTCGCATTCGCGCAAAAAACAACCTGCTGCTGTCGCTTCGCTAGCGCTACGCATTCGCGCAAAAAACATCTGCTGCCCCGACGCCCCCTAGGAAAGTGCTCAGTCGGAACGGAAATCAACCACGCGAAATGTTGATGGCGTGATTTTTATAAATTGGGATTAAATTGAAACAAAATGAAATGTTATATCGTATAGATAGAAGGAGGGATTAAAGTGATACGAATTAACGGACGTTTTACGGAAGCGAAAATTTATTCAAATACAGCATTACAATCAGCTATCGATCAAATTGAAGAATTGGCAAATCAGGCTTTTATGGAAGGAACAAAAGTACGGATTATGCCAGATTATCATGCAGGGAAGGGTTGTGTTATTGGCACAACGATTCAACTTCAAAATCGTGTAGTGCCTAACCTTGTGGGCATTGATGTTGGTTGCGGGGTATTTGTAGCTGAGTTAAATGAGGCGGATATAGATTTTTCTAAACTCGATGCTACAATTCGAGCACATATACCAAGCGGAAAAGATATCCACCAGGAAGTATCTCCTGCACGCTATTTTGCTGAATTCGAGGGGAGACAGTTTATAGCGAGTGGCTTAAAGGATGATTATACGAATTTATCGCTTGGTACACTTGGGGGAGGCAACCATTTTATAGAGCTTGCAAAAGATGAAGCAGGTACACATTACTTACTTATTCATACTGGTTCGCGTTACGTCGGAGCTAAGGTAGCAAATTGGCATCAAAAAAGAGCTTTTGAAACATTGCAACGAGAAGATATAAAAGTGAAAATAGCCGAACTGAAAGATCAGGGGCGCGAAAAAGAAATTCAAGCGATGATTAAAGCTCATAAAGAGAAAAATCCAATTGTACCGAAAGATTTGGCCTATTTAGAGGATGAGTATTTCCATGATTACATTCACGATATGAAAATCGCTCAGCAATATGCTCGGATGAATCGCTGGACAATTGCCGAAACTATTGCCAAGCATATGAACTGGCAATTTAACGAAACGTTTGATACGATCCATAACTATATTGATACGGAAACAATGACGTTAAGAAAAGGCGCCGTTCGAGCAAATAAAGGGGAGAAGCTCGTTATTCCTATGAATATGCGAGATGGTTCGCTCATTTGTATGGGGAAAGGGAATGCAGATTGGAATTACTCTGCACCACATGGGGCAGGTCGTATGTATTCTCGACGTGCTGCAAAAGAAGCGCTAAACATGGAAGATTTTAAAGAAACAATGCAAGGTATTTGGACAACATCCGTAAACGAAGAAACATTGGATGAAGCCCCAATGGCATATAAACCGATGTCAGAAATTACATCTGTTCTCGAGGAAACTGCGGATATTTTAAAAGTGATTACACCAGTTTATAATTTTAAAGCTAGTGAAGCAGCCAAGCCTTATGAGCGAAAAAATAATTCCTAATAATAGAAATTAGTGATACTTGCATCTACCCTTATCTATTAACATTATATCTGTAATAGTATAGAATAGGCTTACAAAGATGAAATGGGTGGTTTTTTGGTATCTTCAAAAGATGTGGCAAAGTTTGCGGGTGTCTCTCAAACAACAGTTTCAAGAGTGTTAAATACTCCTGAACTCGTAAAGCCGAAAACTATTGAAAAAGTGATGAAGGCGATTGAAGAATTAAACTATATTCCAAATGATATTGCAAGGTCTCTTGTACAGAAAAAAACAGGCATTATTACATTAATTTCGGGGCCTTTACATAATCCTTTTTTTGTCGATACAACAACTGCAATCGTTAATTATGTTAATGCTCGAGGTTATAAAGTAAACGTTTATTTTGGCACGGAAGATAATTTAGATTCTATTTATAATGCAGTTTTGGAAACGAAGGCTGATGCGATTATTTTATCGTCGATGTTATATGAAGATGATTTATTTTTTAAACTTGAAAAATTAGGCATCCCATTTATTATGTATAATCGCAAGCATCAGGAAAATAGGCATTTTGTAGAGATTGATAATGTGGAAGCTGGTTATATAGCGACGAATCATATTTTATCTTTAGGTCATCAAGATATATGTTGGATTGGTGGTCCACATGAAATAAGTACTTTTTATGGAAGGTACAAAGGCTTTAAAAATGCATTAAGGGATAGCGGTATAGATGCGAAAACCGTGCCGGCGTTTTTAACAAATACTAACAAAGACGATATTAAGCGAGCATTTGAAGAAATACTTGAGCTTCCTAAAAAGCCTACAGCTATTTGTGCCGCAACAGACGCAATTGCCATTGAAATAATAAATCTTTGTTTACAACGAGGTTTTCATGTTCCTAAAGATTTCAATGTTATTGGCATTGATAATGTGGAGCTTAGTAAACACCATTCGATTGCCTTAACAACAGTAGGCTTAGAATCCGAAAAAAGCCTCGGATTTATTGCTATTGAAAAATTATTTGAGGTAATGGAGGGAAAAAGCGCTTGCATCCAACAAACAGAATCTGTTAAACTTTTCCCAAGAAATACTACGAGTAAAAAATGAACTGATGAACTCAGTTTGTTTTTTACTCTAAAATGGTTACGTATTCATTTTCTATTTCCAGAAATGAATACGTAACCATTTGGAGAGAGGAGTGAGTCAAGTCTTGAAAAAGGGCTTATTTATTAATGGACAATGGCGAATGACAGAAGAATATATGGAGGTTCAAGCCCCTTACTCAAAAGAGGTTGTAGCACAATTTTCAATGGCAACTGAAGATGATGTACAGCGTGCAATTGAAAGTGCTCATGCAGCAGAAGCCGAAATGGCTGCATTAACAGCATTCCAAAGAGCAGAGATTTTAGAACAGTTATCCGATCTATTTACAGAAAATCGAGATGAGGCAGCTAGAATTATATCGCTAGAATCTGCAAAGCCGTTAAAGTATGCGTATGCTGAAATTGATCGAACGATTGAAACTTACAAATTTGCAGCAGAAGAAGCGAAGCGACTATCTGGTGAAATGATTCCGATGGATGCATCTAAAAGCGGAGAGGGTAGATTTGGCTATACAATTCGCGAACCATTGGGCGTTATTGCGGCCATTACACCTTTTAATTTCCCACAAAATTTAGTAGCACATAAAGTTGGGCCGGCGTTAGCAGCTGGTAATACGATTGTATTGAAACCTGCAACACAAACAGCTTTATCTGCACATTTTCTAGCAAAACTATTGGCACAAACAAATTTACCAGTAGGTGCATTTAACTTAGTAACTGGGCAAGGGAAATTAATAGGGGATTCATTTTTAGCACATCCAAAAGTAAAAATGATTACATTTACTGGGAGCCCTGCTGTAGGTCTTTCCCTTCGCAATCGCGCTGGCTTAAAGAAAGTTACATTAGAACTTGGTTCGAATGCTGGTGTTATTGTGGATGAAGGGGTTCAACTCGATAAAATTATGGACCGAATTGTTATGGGGGCTTTTTCAAATCAAGGTCAAGTTTGCATCTCACTACAGCGTATATATGTAAAAGAAAAAATAATGGATGAATTTTTAGAGCAGCTAAAAGCAAAAGTGGAACGGTTAACAATAGGGGACCCACTGGATGCAACAACAGATTTAGCGATGATGATTTCAGAAACTGAGCAGCAGCGTGCTGTCGCATGGATTGAAGAGGCGGTAGCAGAAGGTGCGGAGGTACTGACAGGTGGTCGTATTGAAAATAATATTTTACTTCCAACAGTGTTATTGAATGTATCTTCTACTAGCCGTGTATCTTGTGAAGAAATATTTGCGCCTGTAGTTATTGTCAATCCAGTTTCATCAGTAGAAGAAGCCATTGATGCTGTTAATGATTCAAATTATGGTTTGCAGGCAGGGATATTTACACCTTCAATCGAGACGGCCTTTAAAGCTTCAAAGAAATTACAAGTTGGAGGTGTCATTATAAATGACGTTCCGACATATCGTGTAGATCAAATGCCATATGGTGGCGTTAAAGAAAGCGGGACCGGTCGTGAAGGAATCAAATATGCAGTTGAGGAAATGACAGAAATGAAGCTAGTGATTTGGAATAACAATTAACTTCTTTCAGCGGGTGTTTCGACACCCTCTAAAATAGAGGAACTCAGTCTAAGAACGCCACGTTCCGCATGTGTGGTTTGGCCATGATCCAGTCCAATTTAAGTCATTTAGAAAATCGACAGAAGGTTATTATGAATAGATAGGAGTCGAACAATTATGCATAAATTAACCTTTACTCCTGCGAGTTATACAGGCTGGGGTTGCTTGAATCAGCTACTACCGGAAGTAGAAAAATTCAAAGTAAATAATATTTTAATAATAACAGATCCATTTTTAAAAGAGTTAGGTTTAACAGATTATCTTGAAAAGCCTTTACTTGAAAATGGGTACGCTACAACAATTTATACCGATATTGCCCCTGAGCCACCGCTTGAAATTGGTGAAAAGCTAGTTGAATTTACAAGAAAGCATCATTTTGATTTAGTGATTGGTTTAGGGGGAGGTAGTGCATTAGACTTAGCGAAACTTGCCGCGGTTTTAGCAACACATGATGGGAAAGTGGCAGATTACTTAAATTTAACAGGAACAAAAAATCTTGAAAATAAGGGGTTGCCTAAGATTTTAATTCCAACTACTTCTGGAACAGGCTCAGAAGTAACGAATATTTCAGTACTGTCACTTGAAACGACAAAGGATGTTGTTACACATGATTACTTATTAGCAGATGTTGCGATTGTAGATCCGGCGTTAACGATTTCTTTACCACCAAAAGTGACTGCTGCTACAGGTGTAGATGCTTTAACACATGCAATAGAGGCCTATGTTTCTGTATATGCCAATGAAGTAACTGATGCACTTGCCCTACAAGCTATAAAATTGATTAGTGGTTCTATCCGAACGGCTGTGCATGACGGACAGAATAAGCAGGCACGTTCAGATATGAGTTATGGCAGTTATTTGGCAGGCTTAGCATTTTTCAATGCAGGTGTTGCAGGAGTACATGCGTTAGCTTATCCACTTGGTGGCCAGTTCCATATTGCTCATGGTGATTCTAATGCGGTACTATTACCATATGTCATGGGTTATATTCGTCAAAGTTGCGAAAAACGTATGAAGGATATTTTAAATGCAATGGGTATTTCCTCTGAGTATTTATCTCAGGAAGAGGCTTCCTATAAATGTGTAGATGCATTAAAGCAACTTGTGCAGGATGTTAATATTCCATCAACATTAAAAGGATTTAATATACCAGAATTAGCACTGGAACAACTAACTGATGATGCGACAAAGCAAACAAGAATCTTAGCACGTAGTCCAATGCCGCTTAAGCGAGAAGACATCTTTACTATTTATCGTGCTGCATTTGATGGAGAGATTCGAGAATCTATACCATTATAAAAAGAAGAGAGAAACGTTGATTGCCGGCGTTTCTCTATTTTTACATAATAATAAATTACATAATAATAAACTAATCGAAAAAGGACTCAACTTTTATATGCAGCTGATACTTTTCATGAATTATAAAAAAGCTACTAAGTTTCCAAGAACGGAAAATTAGTAGCTTTTTACATGATCCAATATAAATTTTAAGCTTCAGTATCAGGTGTAAATGAACGTGCCGCTAATTCAGCATCGAGCATAAAGATTGCGTTGGAGTCATTTTCAATGCGTTCGATTTTACGGATTAATGTGTCAAACGTTGATTCTTCCTCTACTTGCTCGTCAATGAACCACTTTAAGAAAGCCATTGTCGCGTGCTCGCGTTCATCTAAAGCGATATCTGATAAATGATAAATACGGCGCGTCACTTCTTTCTCGTGTGAAAGGCCAGTTTTGAAGGCATGTAAAATAGACTCGAAATGATTATCTGGACTATCAAAACCATGGATTGTTGCACGGTAGCCCATATCACTTAGGAAATTATAAAATTTCATCGCATGGAAACGTTCTTCTTCAGCCTGTACTAAAAAGAAGTTGGCAAAGCCATCGTAATCTTGATCTGTGCAATATGCCGCCATCGCCATATAAGCATGCGCAGAGTAAAATTCAAAATTCATTTGTTCGTTTAGTGCTGTGTGTAGTTTTTCAGATAACATAAATATTTTCCTCCCTTTACAGTAAATATCTACTGCTTCTCTTATAGTATACAGTGAAGAAGGATAGTATGGCAAAGCTTAATTGATTTTTATTCTCAATTAGAGAATTTAATCAAATTCATTCTTTAAACGCCAAATTACTTCTAAAAGATTGACAAACAAATTAATGAAATCTAAGTATAGATTTAAAGCCATACCAACGACTTCAGCATCTGAAACGTGATTATGTCGAATTTTATTAAAGTCATAGACCGTATAAAGACTAAAAAGTAGTACAGTAATTCCCGCAATAATCAATCCAACTATGTTGTTAACAGGGATAAACATAAAGATTAGTGAAAATACAATTACGACGATTAACACTGTGAATAAATAGCTTCCCCAATTGGAAATATCTTTATTCATCATCATACCAATCAGTGCTAGTACAATGAAAATAGCTACGGTCGCTACGAAGACAAGTAAAACAAGCTGTTTCCCTAGTTCCACAATGTAAAATTGTGTTGTCCAAAATAGTAAAATTCCCATTAAAAAGGGGATTGTATACATAATGGAATTAGCAAGCTTTAAACTTCGCACAAAGCAAGCGATGATAAGAAGAACAAGAGTAATAATAGATAGCGGCATGACAACCGCTGGAGGTAATAATGTTGCTATGTACATTCCGACAACTGTCAATACCCACATAAATGCAAAATGTTTTAAAATTTTGTTTAAGTTTTGATTTTTAGCATACGCCATAAAGAAGAATCCTTTCTTTTGTAAAATAACTTTTATATTAACATACGAACCAATTTCGAAAAAGATTCAACAATAAAAAAATTTGTATCACCATAACGAGAGATGGATTTCCGTTTGGGAATTACCTCGGTCGGTGATACAAACACTAGCCTGGTCTTCTAAAGGACCAAGTAATATTTTTACGTTTTATTGTGCATTCTTTCTTTGGTTTTTCACACCAACTAAATAACCACCAAGGGCAATTCCAATTAAGACAATCCAGAAAATAGTCTTCCATATAGTTGAATGTGGGAATTCATGTGGAATTATGCCTAATTTTTCGTGTGCTAATGTTAAAACAGCCAGTTTTACACCAACCCAACCAACGATTAAGAAGGCAGCTGTTTCAAGTGACGGGAATTTATCGAGAACTTTCACGAACCAACGAGCTGCAAAACGCATCATAATAACACCGATAAGGCCTCCTAGGAACATCACGGAGAATTGACCTGCGTTAATGCCGCCAATATCAAAATTTCCGATATGAGGTAGTGTCACTGCAATGGCTACAGCTGCTAAAATTGAATCTACCGCAAAGGCAATATCAGCTAATTCAACTTTTATGACGGTCATCCAGAAGCCAGATTGCTTTTTAGACTCTTGAATTTCTTCGGGATTTTGCGCGGCTTTCCGTGAATCATAAATATGCTTACCAGACATGATTAATAAGTACGCAGCACCAATAGCTTGAATTTGCCAGAAATTAACGAGCGTAGTAATAAGAAATAACGCAGCGAAGCGGAAAACAAACGCTCCCACTAAACCATATAACAGTGCTTTCTGCTGTTGTGCCTTTGGTAAATGCTTAACCATCACGGCCATTACAACGGCATTATCGGCAGCTAATAAACCTTCTAAAACAATTAATACGATGAGTACCCATGCGTATTCTAATAAAATTGCCTCCAAATTTATTTCCTCCTTTATACTTAGAACAGAAATGAACATATTGCTTTTAACTTAGTCTTTGCTATTTTAGGCAAAATAAAAAGACCTCTGCCTAAAAAATAGGCAAAGGTCTTGCTAAGCAATCACTGTTGTAACAGATAATATCTTGTTCGCCAAGATATGCCTTCACACCCGATGGTAAATAACCATGTAATGACGAATGTGAAATCAGATGCTCGTTTACATCTGCTAGCTACTCCCCTTTGACAAAATTGTCAAAAGCTATTCAATTCTTTATACATGGATTATAACATGATGATAGTTAATTGCAAATAAAAATATGAGGCTATGTTAAAAATTTTTAGACGAAGGATCTTAGGGCAAGACTATTAGAGCTATTCTACAGGTAACCTATTCAAATAATTTTTTGAGGGATGTAAAAAATATGCCTTTTATAAGTTGATTGGGGTAGAGAATGGTCAACTCCTTGAGAAATGGTGTCACAGATGCAAAAAGAGGGAACTAAGGCTAAAAGCATCACGTCCTGTGAACACCTTCGTGACAGACATCTTATTGAGTTGATAAATTGAAAGATGATAAAGACTAAAGTCCTATTCAGATTTAACCAATTAAAATATCCTCTCAAATAGGCCTTTGAGGGGATATTTTAATTTTAATGATTAATTGTTCGAGTAAATGTTTTACGACCGGATTTTAATTGGTTAATGTTTATTTCTAATTTACTAATAGAACTAGGTGTTAAAGGGATTTTCCCATCCTTCTCAAGTTTTTTCCATAATTCCACATTTTTTCGATATAGATGTTCAGAAAGGCGATAAATATCAATATCTTTCGCTAATGCTTCGTTATATGTTGTTCTAATTTCTTTTTTCACTTCTTTTATTAATTTTTTTCTTAATTCTTCTTCTGTAACATTAGTTTTGAAACCGTTTATCCTCGCATTTAATGTTATCTCTACATCAAATGTAACTTGATCATTTTTAACAATTGGTTTGATATCTACCTTGATTTTTTCCAATGTTGTCGTTAAATAATCATTTTCATCTAACTTAAAGGTTGTTTCACCTCTAAGCGTTCTATCATGCATCCATTGCGTTCCTCTTGCGTCATCATTCTTAATAAAGCCTTTAAACCCATTTTTGGAAAGTACGCCGATCCCTATAAAGGCAGTTTCCTGTTCTTGCCGATTTTCCGTTCCCCAGTTTTTGTTAATGGTTACATAAGGGATACCAATTTCGTAGTTTGGTTCATTTAAGCCAATAACTAGATTTCGGAGATTAACGGGTTCAACGAATGTTTCTTTATCTTCAGTATTTAACGGATTACTAAGTTTTGACGTTGTAAGAGGTTTATTCAAAATCGGCGTTACTAGAAGAATATCTTTAATAGGGTCTTGTGTACAATAGGTCCATATTTGATACCTTGTTTCCCTATATCTCAACACACTGTCTATAATGGGGACAGTATTTTTATCTTTCATTGCTTCTTCAGAGAAAATAATGTACGTCATATGCCCCCAAAACACATTTTGGTCGATGGAACGAAATAATTTAAAGAGTGCTTCTTCCAACGTCTTTCCCTTAGATTGTCCAACCTCAGCTGGTGCCACCTGAGGGTTAGGATATTCGGATTTTGCAACATCGGTGAAATTAATTAATTGCAAGTAGATTTCATACTGACCATCTTTATAATCGATACCAAGTCCATCAACATAATACATTTTTTGAGGTTCGGTAGCATCCCAACACCCAGTAAGAAGTAGTGAAGTAGCTAAGCTTGATAGTAAAATAATTTTTTTCTTCATTGCTTCTTCTTCTTCTTACTCTTACTCATAGAGGTACGAGTGCTATCTTGGGGTGCGAGTGCTTTATTACGTTCAGTGTAGCCCTTTGGTGATAAGCGGAATACCGATTTTTTAATAGTCATCCAATTTAAATCTGTTGCAAGATTCATGTATGAGTAACCATAGATCCGAATATTACACAAGTAAAGAAGTGTAAAGTATAGTGACACAAAAAATCCAAATAAACCAAAAAAAGCACTGGCAATAATGAATGTAATACGCAATAAACTAATGGTTGTGACAAGTGATTGGTTCACAAGAGTAAATGATGCAATTGTAGAGATCGCAATAACTACAATCATTTCGGGACTTGTTACACCTGCGCGAATAGCCGCATCACCAATAATTAAACCGCCAACAACGCTTATCGTTCCTCCAATAACAGAAGGTAGACGTAAGCCGGCTTCTCGAAACAATTCAAACATTAGTAGCATTATTAGCATCTCCAGAGAGGAGGGGAGAGGCAAACCTGTTTTTGCTTGGACAACGGTTGCTAACAGCTGGAATGGTAGCTGATTTTGGTGATAGGTCGTTAGAGAGAGCCAAAATGCAGGCAATAGCAAACCAATTAAAATGCCAAGGATCCTCAAAAGTCGTTCTATAGAACTGAAAATGAGGGGGTATTCATTATCTTCAGCGGATTTTAATAATAAAAATAAATTGACAGGTGTGATCATGGCATAAGCCACACCGTCGACGAACATGAGAAAACGTCCTCTAATTAGCGCTTGAATAGCATAATCGGGTCGTCCTGTGTAATCGAATTTCGGGAAGAGCTTAGAATTCTTATTAATTCTCTCCATTAAAACATCCCCGCTAAAGACGATATCTGTATCTACTGCAGCAAGTTGTTTTTTGATTCCGTGTAAAATATCCATATCGACAATATCATCAAAATAAAGAATGGCAACCGTTGTTTTTGAACGTTTTCCTAACTCTACTTTTTCAACACAAAATGAATTTGTAGGTAAACGTTTACGTAATAGTGCAATGTTGACGCGAATATCTTCAATAAAGTTATCCCTTGGTCCCTTAACGAGTACTTCCATCCTGGTTTCTTCAGGATTTCGATTAGGCTTTTTAGCGATATTACTCGCATATAAAAGTTCTTCTTCTTCAAAATAAAGCAGTAGGAAACCAGTATAGACAAAGGTAATGGCTTCTTCTTTATCATTGACCTTTTGGAGAGTCGGGATGTGTAGCTGGTTTGTAATATTTTCTTCTAAGGATGGTTCATCTAAATGATCATAAAGAAATTGAATACGCCGAATAATGACTTCATTGAGCATTTGCTGGTCTATCATCGCATCACAGGTAATGAAATGAACCTTTTTTTGATTAAATACATATTCCTGAAATTGAATATCTGCTGATTTTTGGAATAGTTTTTTTAAGGTGTTTAGGTCTATCGCCTTCTCCTGCTGAGGCATTATGATTCACCACTTTCCATTTCTTGTTTTTTAGGTTGCTCCTTTTTAGAAGACTTACCTGAAAAGAAAGATACTAGTAAGAAAAAAATTGTCAAAAGAAAAAAGAAAACTAAAGTAACTGTTAATATATAGTTCCCTTTCACCTTCAAAAATATGTTTTCATTTAAAATAATTAGCGGCAGACATAGAAGAAAGAAGGGTGGTGCGATCATTCTCCATATTTGCTTTGGATCACCAGTCATTTTAAATAAATCTGCTATAACATATAAGAGGAAGCTAACTCGTATAAATGTTCCTGTTAGCCATTGGTAAATTGAGAAAAAGTCAAGATGTTCAATATAGCGACCAATCGATACTAATCCCCATTCCTCGTAGGCAGGATATCTTTGCTTTGCAGCTTCGGTTGGACCAAATTCTGCAATTGCGCCCATGAGTGGTCCTAAAGTAAGCCCCATTAAAATGAACAGCATAATGCCAAAATGATACCAACGAATGCGATCTTTAAACTGGTGCTGTAAAAATAAAAGTATTATTAACTCAATAAATCCCGATGCAGGATAAATCATCCCTGTTATAACAGGTTGGAAACCATGCTCAAAAAAAGGACGTAATAGTCCGTAATCCTTTACCTGTATATTTGTAAATGCTACAAAAAAACCAAAGACTACTACACCAAATAATACAAAGACATTTAAAATAACAATGGTTTGTAAACTTGTTGTAACGAGTAAAATACAAAGAATTGTATAAATGAGTAATAATATAGTGACCGGTGTTTGAGGTAAAAACGTTGTGTTTACCCATTGCAATGTTTCAACCATTGTAAAAGCAGCAAGAATGAATAAAAAAATAGCTATAATATAAATGACAATTGTAGAGCCAATCTTTCCGATTTTCCCATCTAACCAGTCTCGAATAGGTTCCTGATTTGTCTTTTTTTGAATATAAACTAAAAGAAATAGCCAGAAGAATAGAATAACTGCAGATATTATTACAGATGCCCAACCATCTCTCCCTACAACATCTAGTAGCGGTGGAATGATGGTCACGTGATTTTTTAAGCCAATAACAGTCATAGATAAGAAGATAACATGTAAAATACTAATTGATCCTACACCTTTCATATGAAAACCCTCTAACGTTAATTGATACACTTTAGCTTAGACAAAAAGTGAGAGGATTATAAGTATGACTATCAACTCGTAAAAGAAGAATTTAAGTTGTATTCCCACCACATTCATGAAAAATTAATCGCCGAAAAAAGCGAGTTATTTGACGAATGAATTGTCAAATAACTCGCTTATGGGAATTATATTTTTTCGCATCACAATGGAATGTTGTAAAAGCCCGATTGGGGAAGACTAATAATCCGTGGGGGATAAAGAAAACCCCTACGGATTATAGTTCTACATTATAAATGATTAATGAATATACATAGAGCTTACAAGTTCATTTTTTAAGATATCTGTTGGGATTTCAAATTCCACAACACCCATATAGCCAGGTGCTACTTCATATTTATCGAAAGAGATAACAAGCTTACCTTTATCGGAAATAAAGAATTGTTGATCAGCTTTAACAGCTGTAAATTCATCTAAAACCTCTTCATCAGGAAGACCTGCCCCTTTTAACCAGTACACCTTTTCTTTGTTAGATGCAGCAGCTTGTTCACGCATTTGTTCCTTAATGTTTTCACTGATCGTTTTAATATAATTATCATCTTTAAATAGCATCGGTAGTGTAATTAAAATTTCATTTTTTTTATCAATTGTGTCGTATTGCATTACTGTAGAAGAAGATCCAACAGTATTGACAGTATAACGACCAATCGACAAGATTTGGTCATTATCTGTTTTTACCTCATAACCACTATCTATGCCTGAATGACCGCCTCCATTAGCCTTGATATCACCTACTTCGGCAATAAAGTCATCATATAGAGCTTGACCTTCTGAACGATATTTTTCATTTAATGTAGTAGCAAGGTCTTTATTGTCTAGGTTTTCAATAGAAGGTACTTTAATGTCAGCATCATATGAGTCATCCGCTACTTTATATTCAGCCCATGTTAAAACTTTTACGACACTACCAACAACAGGAATATCTGAAAGTGTTCTTGCCATCGCAGGACTGACATTTAAACCAGCTGTAAAAAGCATCGCAGCTGCTGCGGATCCTAGAAACCATTGTGGTGCTCGTTTTTTTCTTTTCTTTTTACCTTGTTTTAGTGCGTTTTCAACCACAAAATCAAGCTCCTTTGGAATAGATACCTCGTTATATTGTTTTTCTAATTTTTTTAATTTTTCATCCATGTGCTGTTTCTCCCTTCACATCTTGTAATTGTATTTTCAATAGTTTTAACGCTTTATAAAGACGTGATTTAGCGGTACTTAGCTTAATGTTAAGGATATTGGCAACATCAGCGAGCTTTAAGTCTTCAAAATAGTGTAAAATGACAACTTCACGATACATGATAGGTAATTCATCTAACGCATGCTCTAAATCAACGTTTTCGTAAATATCCTCTTGTGCAGGAGATAAATATTGCAATGTATCATCGTCTGTCACCTGTAAGCGTTTATGCTTACGTAAAAAATCAATAGATGTACGTACGACGATTTTATAAAACCAGCTTTTCATATATTCGACATTTTCTAGTCGATCGAGAGAAAGCATTGCTTTTTGAATACTGTCTTGTACAACATCAAGTGCGTCCTGTTCATTTTTCGTATAGCTATACGCGAGCAAATAAAAACGCTCTTTCTGTTCACGAATTAACTGGACAAACACCTCTTCATGTTGAAATGCATTTCTTGTTTTCATGTCTAAAGAAGCTCCTTTATTAACATTTTCAAATTGTATACAACTAATAGACGTATGAAAGGGGAAAAAAAGTTGATACCATAAAAAAACTTATCTTATTATAATAATCTCTAAGATAAGTCATTGGTACCTGGTGATTTATCCCGTATTAACTTTTGTGATAATCATCAGTGGAGATGAAGAAATCCTCCACTTGTTAGGTAGTACTTAGAGGTACATTTTATCGTGGAGAAAAATCAAAGCAAATTATAAACCTTTTACAATTGCTTAGAAAGGGGAAAGAGTAAATTGGTCACAATTACAAATAAAGTCGCCCGGGGGAAGATCTAAATAGCTGGCATTGCAATCGAAGGAAATATCCTAGAATAGTATCGAACTGAGAAAGTGTCTATGGACCTTTCTACATGAACCATCCTATCTCGTACATATAGTAGATTGAAAATACAAGCAAGTAAGCTATACTTCCTATCAGATTTGAAGAGGAGGAAGGATTATTGAAAAGGGGTGTTTAAATCACTTTCATTCCTATATAGCAGCACCCATCTTGCATTTAAAGGTTATTTTGCGTAGGAATCAGTGATAAAATAAAAGATTTTTTGTGGCTTTTTTGGCAAGGTTATATTTTCAGTATGTTGATTGTGTATCTTTTTTTGTTTTGCTCTTGGCTCTGGAATAGGTAAAATTTTACTCGCAATTATTAATAACAGAAAGGAGCATTAGGTATGAAAAAGTCAAAAGACGCTAAAAATTTCGTAGATAGTTTAATCCCATTGGGAATGATTTTTGGTAGTGGTCTTGGTCAGATTTTTGGCATGTTTTTCAAACCAAACTTTCTAATATTTACAATTGTTTTAGGGGCTGGAATAGGTTATTTATTTGGAGTTATTGCTTACGGAATTTTTAGTAAGGAAGAATAATTATAGATGGAGAAGTATTTAACAGAATTATTTTAGAAGCATGCTGGAATGTTTAGCATGCTTCTATTTGGTCGATATATTGATAACTATGAATACATAATATCTTTAATGAAGATTGCCACAGCTTGTTTGTCTTCCTAATAATTTCATTAAAAAAATGGTAGATACAACGAATCAATCATGAAAAATAGTCATATGTATTTTTCAAAAGTAATAGAATTGTCACAACGATAAATAAATTACGTACATACCCGCTGCCACGTTTAATGGCAAATTTAGAACCAACAATTGCTCCAGCAATTTGTGCAAGTCCCATTGGTAAACCATAGGCATAATTTATTTGCCCTAAGTATATAAACATAAGAAGGGCTGCAATATTACTTCCAAAATTTAAAAATTTGGCATTACCTGCCGATTTTAAAAAGTCGAAACCAACAATTAAAAAGGCAAACAGAAGAAATGAACCTGTACCTGGCCCTAAAAAGCCATCATAGAAGCCGATTAATGTAATAATCGCTACAAAAAATGCGTAACGCTTAGGTGTCAATTTTTTATAGGTAGAAATGCTACCCCAGTCTTTCTTGAAAATAGTATAAATAGCCACAGCCGCAAGCATGACAAGCATAAGTGGTTTTAGAACACTAGGATCCATAAGATGGACAATCCATGCACCGATCATGGAGCCTATAAAAACAAAAGGGAACAATTTATAAACGGCTTTAATATCCAATTTACCAGAGCGATAAAATGTTATGGTGCTCGTTAATGACCCCATAGTTCCTGCTAACTTATTCGTAGCCACGGCTGCCGAAGGTGGAAGGCCAACAAACATAAGAGCTGGTAATGAAACAAGCCCGCCGCCTCCTACAACAGAATCGATAAATGCGGCTAGAAAGCCAAAAAAAATAAGAATGAGTAAAACGTTTATATCTAAATCGAAAGGCACAGCAGGTCATCTCTTTTCTATAATAATATTCTGATAGTAGCGAAATGAAAAGTAACTGTAAATAGCTATCATAATATTTTTCTGTTTATTTCGAGGATTCCATCTCTTTTGATATTTTTAAATTCTGTAAAAAGCAAAAATATTCTACTTTATGTGTGTTTTTTAATGTATTATGTAGTTGATGGTGTTTTTTGCGTAAAGGGGACGTGATGACATTGAGTTTAGGGAATCATATAAGAGTATTTGTTTGTGTTGTATGTATGGGGTTACTTGTCGGATGTGTGTATAATGCCAAAAAAGATATAACTGATAATGAGTTTATCGATACTGTAAAAGAAGGGTATTTGGGGGATTACTCAGATGTATCTGTTCGCAATGCATTTAATTACGCATTTTTTGAACCATATTGGCGATATTACCAGGCAAAAACAGGCGAGCATGTTGTCGAATTATCAGGTGATATTACATTTAAAGATGAAAAAGGACATGCCATTTTACAGTTCGTAGTGGATGAACAAACAAATCAATTTTCTATTTATGCAATGAAATTTAATGATGTTGTATTGAGTCCCGAACAAAAACGGTTCCTTATTGGCATGGTTTATGACACATGGCATGCAAAGCAACTTGCCTATGAGTAAGGTCTTTTGCTTTGTATAAAGGACTTACTATATTACAGTAGAGAGGAGTGCTTAGACAGAGAGGGTGTTTTCAATGAGATTAAGTATATTAGATCAAATGCCTATACCAAAAGATCATACTGTTGAGGAGGCCTTTCAGCGTACCGAACGAATAGCGCATTTAGGTGAAGAGCTTGGCTATCATCGAATGTGGTTAGCAGAGCACCATAATAGCCATTCACTGGCAAGTTCAGCTCCAGAGGTTACAGCTGCTTTCCTAGCGGCGAAAACAAAACGTCTTCGTATCGGTACTGGAGGCGTGATGATGATGCATTATTCTCCATATAAGCTGGCAGAGGTCTTTAAAACATTAAGTGGCTTAGCACCGAATCGTATTGATTTTGGCGTCGGCAGAGCCCCTGGTGGTGACCATGCCTCTATTTATGCACTAGCAGAGGGACGAAGACAACGATTTACAGAACAATATGATAAGCTCGAGATCATTTTAAAACTGATGAATAATCAAAAAACAGGGGAAGATGTCTATGATCAAGTAATTGCGGCACCAGTGAATATCCAATTACCTGAAGCTTGGTTACTTGGATCAAGTGGTCAAAGCGCTATGCAGGCAGGTCGATTTGGTGTAGGTTATTCATATGCACAATTTTTCACGGGCAATATGTCAAAGGATATATTTGATACGTATAGAGATTACTTTATACCTTCCTATTATATGGAGAAGCCGCAAATTATCGTTACTTATGCTGCGACAGTTGCAGATACGTTAGAGGAAGCGGAATATTTGGCAAAACCGATTGATATTACTCGTCTTCATCTCATGAAGGGGCATATTATTCAAGCAATGTCACCTGAGGAAGCAAAGGATTATCCACTTACGGAGTTGGATAAAATGACAATCGCCAATAATCGAAAAGCCAATCTTGTCGGAACGCCGAAGGAAATCGCTGAATTTTTAGTAGCAGAGCAAGAGCAATATGGATTTGACGAAGTGATGCTAAACTGCAATCAATACGCACTAGAAAGTCGCTTAAATACTTTTAAGTTAATGGCAAGGGAATTAATAGGAACACTATAGCTTTAGTGAAAGAAGAATTGCTTAATTAGTATATTGAATCTACTAATCAAAAAGAAATAACTCTGAATTTGCTAGCGAGAAACTCTATAATTCATGTAAAAGGAAGTCATGTTCAGTATGTGAGCATGGCTTTTTTATTTACCCTTTATATTTATGAAGAACTTTGGCATTAAGAGTGGGTCTTTAAAGGAATATCTGATTTTATGGATAACAA
>Ga0102589_1001450_pt1 | contig 32277 bp, 34 predicted proteins | sample AraplaMF_Col_mLB_FD_76858 | JGI IMG/M metagenome (GOLD analysis project Ga0102589, IMG submission 76858) | Arabidopsis root microbial communities from the University of North Carolina, USA - plate scrape MF_Col_mLB | ecosystem: Host-associated > Plants > Roots > Endosphere | place: USA...
AAATGCCGATGCAGCTAACGGTCTTCGGCGCCAGATGTTTCGCCGCGACCGCCCCGGCCGCTGCGGTGCGGATATTGGTCAGATGGCCTTCATCGAGCAGGACCTGCAGCAGCAAACCCGTCCTGGCACTGAAGACCAGGACGACCCCGCCAAAGGCCGGCAGGCCGGCCGCAGCATTGCGCGGGAAGCCGGTCGCGAGCTTGACCACGAACACATCGTCGCCGCGGATCGCCCCGTATTTGACGTGCATCTCGCCCGGCGGGTCGTCGAACAGCAATTCGCCCACCGGCGGTACCGTAACCTCGCCGCGCGAATAGCTTGCGAAGGCTCGTTCCATAGCCGCGACGATATCGATCCTCGCGAGCGCCCGTTCGATGTCGGGCAAGCGAACGATCTCGGTCATGGTCTGATCCATTATTCAATCGGCCGGGCCGCGGCCCTCCGGCAACGAGCGTCCGGCGAGGATAGAGTTCTCTGATTCCAGCAATTGCTCACATCCCGGACACGAGAGGAAAATCTGCTCTAATGGAGCGTTGCCAAACCGTTTTCGTGCGCGGTTAAGTCCCTCACACCGTCTCGGCACCTCGAGGGGCGGGGCGCTCCGGCACAAGCGGTGCCACAGCAAAGGCGCAGAGAACGCTCATGAGCGCTTTGAACATATTCGTGTGCTTGGCCGCCTCGCGCCAGGAGCCGACATTGGCATGCTGCCCGGAAGCGGACACCGGAACTCCGCTGATTGGGGTTAGCTCCAAGCTCCAAACTGCAGCGGTGCTCGCAAAGGCCAGCGCGGTCGCTAGCCCTCTGCCGTAGCCGCCCGGGCAAGTAGGAGCAGAACCAGAGCGGCTACACCCGAGAGAGCGACCAACACCGCGGTACTGGCCGAAAGTCCGATACGTTCCATCATCACGGCGAATGCTAGTGGCGCTGCGGCACGAATAACGAGACCGGGCGCGGACAGTTTGCCGAGCATGGCGCCGTAGCCGGTTGGGCCGAAAAGCTGGAGCGGGACTGTGCCCCGCACGATCGAGCTCAGTCCCATGCTGACGCCATAGGCGATGGCAAATAGCCCTGCGAGCGCGGCTGTTCCACCGCCGAAGGCCAGCAGGACAAATCCGAGCGGCATGAGTGCGCCAGAGACCCATGTTCGGCTCGGCGCGTCCCGCGCCAGGAGCGGTAGCGTGACCGACGCGCTGGTGAACGGCGCAACGGGATAGCCCCGCTCGATGATCTGCGCGACCGCGTCACGCTTGAAATCGTCCGCAAAATGACCGGGCCCTATCATGGCCTCCTTGCCTCAAAATTAGGGAAGAAGGCGTCCGCGAATCCAAGGGCAATTCAAAAATCGAGGCTTCGATCCGCACTGCGCCATCGAGATTTACGAGAGATGAGTGGACAAGCCCAACTAGTCCTGATCGACGATAAAGCTGGGCTTATCCACATGGACCCGAGACGCGAGCTAAACCGGAATGGGACATCGTGGGCACTCGATCGAGAGGCCCTTGACCGTCTCTATGAAATCGATGGCCCGGTTTACGGTGACCTCGAGTATCCGCGTCCCCTTTTCGGCGGTGGCGGGCGATGGATCGGAAAACACGCCAAGGTCGCTGGTGCGCCGCCGAAATTCGCTGGCCGTCACCTGGGTGAAGGCGACGTTGGCGTCGAATGGCGGGTCCATCGGAAACACACTGGAAAAGGGCTGCGGAAGCCGCGCCGGCACGGCGCGGATCTCGTCCGCCCTCACGAACTCAGGATGTCGAGCCATCATGAACGACGTCTCGACGTCGCCTGCGTGATTGGATGCATCAGGCGCGTTACCCGCAATCTCGCATACTTCGCGCCGCGCGATGAGATGCGTGTCAATGATCGCGGCAAACGCACCGGTGCGGTAGATGATCTTCGTGATAGCGATCTGGAGCGGCGGTAGATTGGCGATCCGGTTCCCGTTTACAAAGACAATCTTTCTGAAACCATGAGATATTAGGCTCTCAGCGACGTCCAACGCGACATTCGTGAGGGTCTCTGCGCGCAACGTCATGCCGCCGGCGTATGCCAGGTGATGTTGCGAATAGCCAAAATGTAGCGGGGGGCTCACGAGTACCCCGGTCTTCTTGGCCGTTTCCTCGGAAACGGAGCAGGCCCACGCGGTGTCGACGAAGAGCGGCGTATGCGGGCCATGCTGCTCCGTCGCGCCGATCGGGACGAGAACCGTATCTCCACCTTGTTCTATGTGCTGGTCGATATCCGGCCAGAACATTTCGTGGATCCAAACGGTAGCCATTTCAATCTCCTCGGAAAACGCGGCCGAAGGCGCGGGATCACTTGCCACGCGCTCAGACTGGATTCTTGTGTCGCTGGAATAGGTGGAAGGCGGGAATTGCCGCCAGCAAGATTGCGAGCTGAACCGCACCGACGACCGCCGTCTTCGGGCTGATCTCCAGACGAATATCTTCCCACATGAGCATCGTCAGCGTCGTCCTTCTCGGGGAGCTGAGGAACATGCTGAGGATGACGTCGTCGAACGCGGAAAGGAATGCGAACAGGAACGCGCTCGCGAATGCGCTCGCCAGGATCGGCAGCGTGACGGTCGCAAAAACGCGGATAGGCCGAGCGCCCAGACTCAAGGCAGCTTTCTCGTACATCACGTCGAAACGCGAGATAGCAGCCGTCAGGATCACAACGACGTAGGGGAGGCCTATCACGGTGTAGGCGAGCCAGAAGCTGAAGGCCGTGCCATTCAACCCCACCTTGACGAGGGTGAACAGCAAGCCGAGTCCCAGGACGATGTGCGGCATGATCATGGGAGTGACGGCCGCCAGCCACAAAATGCGGCGACCTCGATAGGTCCCTCGCGCAAGCGAGAGCGAAAAGGGCGCGCCCACGGCAACGGCGGTTGCGGCACTCGCAACAGCAATTGCGACGCTGAAGCCTCCCGCATCGCGCCAACGGACGTCGGCAAACAGAGCAGAAAACCACCGCAGCGAGTAGCCTGGAGGTGGAAATGTGAGATAGGGCGCGCTGCTGAACGAGATCATTACGACCACGATCATCGGCGCGAGCAGAAACAACAGTACTGCCAGCAGCCAAGCGTTGAGAGCCGGCCGTGCTAAAATTGAGCAGCTGTCGAGCAGAGCCAACAAGAGCCGGCCCTTGCCGTTCGGAGACCTGTCCCATGCGCCGCCGCCGGCAAGCCGCGAACGTCCTTCCGATCCAGGGCTGTCCAGAGACACGATCTGCTCACGAAAGAGGTACAGACCCATCGTCACGATCAGGAGCAGCGTGCATGCCAGCGCGGCCGCCGTGTCGAAATCACCCAGCGTCGAGACCCGAACCTCGATGGCCTGCGCGAGGAGATAGTCGCCGGGAGCACCGAGCATCGCCGGCGTGATGTAAAAGCCGAGGCCGCACAAGAAGACGAGAGCCGAGCCGGCGACGAGCCCGGGTCGAGACAACGGCAAGACGATTGTCCAGAACGAGGTGGCGGGTCCTGCGCCCAAGCTGTTTCCTGCCTTGGCGAGCAGCGGATCGATGCGCGCCAGCGACGCATACAGTGGCAGCACCATCATCGGCAGCAGCACGTGGACCATGCCGACATAGGACCCGGTCCGCGAGAATATCAATGGTAGTGGACCATCCGTCAGGCCGAGACCGATCAGGGTCTCATTAACGATGCCCGAATTGCCCAGTATAGAAATCCAGCTGTAGGAGCGGATCAGGACGCTGGACAGATAGGGAACCGTGATCAGCGCCAGTACGACATTTCTCGCCCGGCCGACGTTGAAGGCGAGATGATAGGCCACTGGATAGGCCAAGAGGGCACACAGGAATGTCACGATGGAGGACATCCAGAACGTGCGCCCGAGAATCTCCAGGAACAGGGTCGAGCTGAATATTTCCTGGTATGCGGCAAGGCTGAACGCCTTGCCGCGATTGACGCTGGTAAAAACGACGACGAGGAGCGGCAAGCCGTAGCCGCCCAACAGGACCCCGGCCGCCGGGACGAGAAGCCAAGGAAATCTTTGGCGCGGCGCAGAGACCTTTCGACCCGGCGCGTCAGTAAATGTGGACATTAGGTTATCGCTTCGAGATGAAGCGCTCCCACTCGACGATTGCGCGCCGAAGTGCCGTTTCCCCCGCGGCGTCGACCTGGTTCCAGAAGTCATAATTCTGAACGAGCTGGAGGCTCTTCACGGATGGCGCGGTCGGCATCAATGCCGTGCGCTCCGGCGTCAGGAATTTAAACGCCCGGGCGTTTGTCGGACCGTAGGTGATAAGTTCGGAGAACTTCGCCTGCGGCTCGGGACGGCTCATATAGGCGATGTACTTCTGCGCGTTGTCGAGATTTTGGCTTCCCTTTGGAATGGCCCAGGCAGCCCATTGGAGTATGCCTTGATTCCATTCCTTGCCGATCTTCGCGCCTTGTTCATTGGCCGCGTCGATGCGCCCGTTCCAAGCGCTGCCCAGCACTGCCTGCCTGTCGACTTGCAGTTGAACGGACTCGGCGCCGTTCGCCCACCACTTGACAATATCCCCGCGTAACCGATCGAGGCTCCGGAGCGCTCTATCCCAATCCAGGGGGTACAGTTTGTCCGCAGGCACGCCGTCCGCGAGCAGGGCGATCTCGTAGGTCGCGCCGTCGGCCGCGTTCGTGCCGGCGGCGAGCGTGCGCTTGCCGGGGAATTTCTTGAGATCCCACAAGTCGGCCCAGCTTTTCGCCGGCGTCGTTGAAGCCGCGGCGCTGTACCCGATGATCATGGAATAAAGCATCGCAGGGACATAATAGGGCTTGGCTGGGACGAGATCGTAGGCGTTGCGATCTTCGGCGGCCCAATAACCGTAGTCGATCGGGGTCAGCAGGCCGTCCTTTTCGAATGCTGCGATCGACCCGCCGGAAAGGACAGTCACGTCAAACTTCGGGGTGCCTGCCAATGCCGCTGCGCGCTGGACGCCGGCGGTGACGGCAGGCTGGTGAATGACCTTGATCCCGGTCTCTGCCTCGAATGGTTCGGAATATGCCTTGAGCTGCGCGCTGCCCATCGCGCCGCCGCCGTCATAAACGACCAAGGACCCGCTGCCCTTGAGGCTTGATTGCGCGATCGCCGGCCTCGGCAAATGCGAGGCGGCCAACAGGATCGTCCCCGCGCCGGCCAGTGCGCTACGCCGTGTAATCTTATCGAGCATGATCATCTCCTGCCTGTTTGGAAAAGGTAGACTCGAATAAGCGTATGCTTCCGTTACGGAATTTGAGGCGCGCTTCTTGCCCCGGTTGCCAGGCCTCAGCGGCGGGGACTTCGGCGATTAGACGATGGCCGCTTGCTTCGACCAAAAGCAGCCGCGTCGCCCCGGTGAAGGACGCCTCAAGCACCCGGCAAGGTTCGCCGGGTTGGTCGGAAGCGGATAGCACAACGTTTTCGGGCCTCACCCCGGCGACACGCATGCCCGCAATGAGGCGCTGTTCGGGAGCGACAGCGCCGTCGAGGTCGGCCCCAAAGCCTGCAATGCGATTGAGGGCGCCCGGCACGAGCGGCAGGAAGTTTGTCCGACCGATGAAGTCGGCAACGAAGGCGTTAGCCGGCCGCTCATACAGATCTGACGGTGACCCTACCTGCTGGAGCCGTCCACCGTTCAGGAGCGCCACCCGGTCCGACATGGACATGGCTTCTTCCTGGTCGTGGGTCACGAGGACGACGGTGGCTCCTAACTCACGTTGAAGGAGCTTGAGCTCAAGTTGCATGTGCTGGCGCAGTTTGCGGTCGAGCGCGCTCATCGGCTCGTCCATTAACAGCACGCTCGGCTCGAATACGATGGCACGCGCTATTGCCACGCGCTGTTGTTGTCCTCCGGACAGTTGCTCCGTCGATCTGGTCTCGAAGCCCTGCATCTTGACCAGATCGAGGGCGCGGGCGACGCGGGTCTTGATCTCGTCGCGGCCCAAGCCCCGTTGTCGAAGCGGGTAGGCAATATTTTGGGCGACGGACATATGGGGAAAGAGGGCATAGCGTTGGAAGACGACCCCCACGTTCCTCCGATAGGGCGGGAGTTGATTCAATATTCTGTCGCCCAGCAAGATCTGCCCCGAGTCCGGCTGCTCGAAGCCCGCGATGACCATCAAAGCTGTCGATTTGCCTGATCCGCTTGGGCCAAGAATCGACAGGAACTCTCCGGCGCGAACGCTCAACGACAAGCGATCGAGCGCGACGATCGATCCGTACGTTTTGCGCACCGATTGGAGGTCAAGGGTCTGCCCGCCTGAACTTGCCATCTGCTAGTCCACGATCGGCAGGTTATGATCGAGATCGGACAACCTCTCAGGAGCGCCGTCTGTGACGACGAATGTTTCTCCCAACGTCATCGCAAGCCCGGCATCACTATCCATTTGGATCATGTGCAGGAAGATCACCATGCCTGGCTCGACGATCACCGGGTTGTCGGCATAGCTCATCGGCCATTCCATCCACGTCGGTGGATAGGCGGCGCCCAGGCTGTATCCGCAGGCGTTCAGGCGCGCGCGCCGGAACCCCCGGTCGTCGAGAACATTGGCGTGTGCCGCGAACAATTCGCCGAACGTCGTTCCAGGTCGCAGAATTTCCCTGCATGCGGCCAAGGCGTCGACGTTTGCGTCGTGCATCCTGATCTGCGTCGAGCTCGGCTTGCCCACCACGACCGTTCGCATCAGGGCCGCGTGGTAATGGCGGAATGCGCCAGCGAACTCGATGGTGACCTGATCGGTCGGCGCGATCGTTCCTTTGCCCGTGAAGTAACGGCACAGGAGAGCGTTCTGGGATGCGCCGCAAACGAAGCGTCCTGCTGCCGGGTCACCGCCAGCCCGCGCAATACTTGCGTACATTTCCGCAAGAATGTCGGATTCGGAATTTCCCGAACGGCAGACCGCCAGTCCATCTTTCCACGCCTGATCGGCGATGCGCCCGGCGGTTCTGACAAATTCCAACTCGGCAGGCGATTTGATCACCCTGAGGCTGGAAACAAGATCAGACGCATCTTCGAGCGCCACGTGCCCCTCGAAGGCGGCTTCCATCAGCTTGCCCCGCTGCGCATTGAGCGTGGCGGACGCATATTCGACGCCGACGCGGGATCCAGCCGGCATATGTTCAACTAGTGCGTCGCGCAGCGTGGCCGCAGGATTGGCTTGATAGGCATCGACCCACAGTCGTACGTCATCAATGACGGATGTCGAACGTGCCTGGCGTACATCCGAAGAGCGGGTAAGAAGCAACAATCTTCCGTCTTGCCCAAACCACAAGCATTGAAACTGAGAGTAACCGGCCGTGTCATAACCAGCGAGCCAGTACATGCTTTCCTGTTTGAATATCAGCAGGCCAGACCAGTTGAATTCCTTCAGTTTCGCGCGGAGTCGGCCTTGCCGATTTTGAAATTCGGATGGGGAAAAATGAAGCGACACGCCGAGCTCCTTCAGGCCTGATCACGTTCACCTTGCGGCATTGCAGGAGAAAGCTGAATGGATTAATCTTTTAAATATGAGGAATATTCATGTATTAGATCGGCGTTTGCCTCTCGTGGCACTTCGTGCCTTCGAGTCGTTCGCTCGCCTGGGCAGCGTTGGCCTCGCCGCCGACGAACTCTCGATCACGCCCTCGGCGGTCAGTCATCAACTCAGAGCCTTAGAGGTTCACCTTCAAATCGCCCTCACGGAACGCGTCGGAAGAAATTTGCAATTGACCCCGGCAGGGAGAAATTACTCCGAGGGCATAAGTGCTGGCTTTGGCGTGATACAGACATATGCCGAGGCGCTTCGCGGCAGTGAAAGCATAAAAAAAGTCGGAATCAGTACTCTTAATTTGGTAGGTGTTTCGTGGCTAACGCCAATATTGTCCGATTTCTCAAAAAGAAACGATCATCTACAATTTGATGTACAGTACGCCCGATATAAAAATTACAGCAGCGATGCGGCCGACCTTTCTATTCGATTTGGTCTCGGAGGCTGGCCAGGCTATCACAGCCAGAAGATCATGCCGGGCGAGGCCTATCCAGTTGTCAGTGCGTCGCTGCTTGACGAGCTTCGCCTGAAGCCAACCGCCGAATGTCTTACCCGTGTTCCTTTGATTCATGACGGCAGAGCCGATGCATGGCGAGCTTGGTTTGCCTCGCGTGGACTGAGCAGCCACCGCATCTCTCCCGCGACCACGTGCGAGGACGGAATGCTGGTGTTGGCATCCGTCCGCTCCGGGTTGGGCGTGGCGCTGATGAGGCCTCTTTTGATCGAGCGCGAGCTGCAAACGAAAGAGTTCGTCATCCTGATGGACGAGCCTTACATCGACGGTCAGGACTACTACCTGTCGGTTCCGTCTTCCCGCGAGCCATCTCTCGAGGTCCGAAAGCTTTCGAGCTGGCTCATGCAGCATCGCAAATCGGAGGACGATGTACGGGAAATCGTAGCGCGGTCCGTCCGGCCCGCCTAGAAGCACTCGAACGGCGGGAAGGCGTCGATTTCGGAGCGCGTCGGACAAGAGGTCCAGGCGCAATCGCCCTCCGCCGAGGCGATCACCACTTCGATGGCTTTGTCCCTCAACCCCAGATCGATCTCTGGGAATACTAATCTCCTGACGCTTTCCGGGCCGCCGGCCGAGCCGGCGATGAGAACCCCACGTTGCGGCCGCACGAATGGCGTCTCCTTCTTGGATAACTGGCTTCTCGGCCGCCATATCGGGGGCGAGTTCCCTTTCCTGCCCGGCTTGTTGTCGCTAGCGCCATCGACTTGCTGGCTGTGACAACGGGCAACCGTAGCCCACATAAGCAAACCTTCTCAGCGTCCGAGAAAGGCCCACTCCAGCAGTGCGGCCGTCGCGAAATCGAATCGCCCAGAACCGGACGCTCCGGACGTCAGCAATGGGCCAGGTGCTGCCGCTAAGAGATCTTCTGGCGATCGCAGCCGATGATCGGCTAGAGCGATGCGGCAGCCGGGCAGTGTGGTTGGTTGGGCACCGCGCTCACGTGCGCAACTGCCTCGGGCCGCCCAAACGACCGGCGCCAGTACCGGCGATACGCGAGGCCGCGGTGATCGCTGCGACGCGTTTGTCATAGTGAAACACGATGTCGCCGGGCTTGCCTCCCTGAAGAGCGTATACCGCCAGTTTTCATTGCCACTGTCGTCATGAAGCGGCGCCCTTAGATCCACGCCTAGATCGTCGCGATCTGTCGATTCTAGCCAGAAGCGCTCCCGCGGCGCGTCCGCCCACCAACGCTCCCGGTTCACAGACGGATCCCGCTCGAAATTGACCTGAGGATGGATTGCAATGCCAACCTTTACCGGTAGCAAAGTTCACGCATTGAACCTTCGTCAAGTCCCGCAGGAGCTGGAGCTGGTTCAGCCGCAGGGGCAGCGCCGCTGAATGTCCGGTTCGCGACCACGGGCCAATGTCCGCTCTTGGCGCATTTGGCCTCCTAGCTGACGTTAGCCAACGGCGATGACAGGCTCTGAAGCCTGTTCGAGATTGTGGCCTGCGCAAGATCAACCATTGGGGCAAAGCATCCGCCGAAGGTCCTCGTGGAGATCATCCTGATGCTCTAGGCCGACCGATAGCCGCACGAGGCCGGGTGGACAGTCGGATGCCTCTCCTTCCGTGCCACGTCGGTGCTCGATCAGGCTCTCGGGCGATCCGAGCGAGGTTGATAAACGGAAGACCCTAGCGCGGGAGCACAGCGCAACGGCTGCCGCGGCATCATCCAGCTCGAAGGAGAGCATACCGCCGAAGCCGCCCTCAAACTGGCGGCGGGCCAGTTCGTGCTGGGGATGCTGCGGCAGGCCAGGATAATGCACGGCCCGCAGCTGGGACTGGGTTGCAAGCCATGAAGCAAGCGCCCAGGCCGTTTTGGAGACATGTTCCATTCTGAGCGCCAGGGATCGCATGCCGCGCAGCAGGAGCCAGGCCTCGAAGGGCGGCAGGATGCTGCCTTGAGCCTCGCGGGCGGCTACGATCTCACGCCACCACGCACCGTTCTCTGACGTAACGAGGACGCCAGCGACCAGATCGCCATGGCCGTTGAGATACTTCGTCGCCGAATGCAGCACGAGATCGGCGCCCAGCGTCAGCGGCCGGCAGAGCACCGGGGTCGCCGCCGTCGCATCGACCAGCAGCCTGGCGCCGTGACGATGCGCCAGCGCCGCCAGCCCAGCGAGATCCGGCACGCGCCAGAGCGGGTTACTCGGGCATTCGGCCCAGACCAGTCGTGTCGGCGCGGCAGCGAGACTCCGGTCGACCGCATTGAGATCGCAGAGATCGACTTGCTCCAGTCCTAAGCCGAAGCGCATGGCGAACGCGCTGATGATGCGCCCAAACTCATAATAGAGGCCGCGGTCGACCAGCAGCCGATCGCCCGGCGTGAGGGTTGCGAGCACAGCCTGAGCAGCAGCCGCGCCCGCACCGAAGGCGGCAGCCGCCTCGCCATCATCGAGCTGGCGAAGAATGGTCTCGACGAGCGTCGCTCCGCCGTTTTCCGAGCGGGCATAACCCATCGCGCCGTCGCTGCCCGGTCGCCGATGGGTCACGCCGGGATGGATCGACGGCACCAGTCCGCCCGTCGAAGGATCGGTGACGTGATCGAGCTGGGCGAGAATGGTTGCGGCGTGCATCGAAAATATTCGGCTCCAAGAGCGTCTCACTCTAGAAATATATTGTCGATTGTCGATCCTCGATCCAATTGCGATGGCTAAGGATCTGTGCGACGTTCCGTTTCCCTTACCGTCCGTCAGAGCTGAGATGACCGCCGACCGACCCAACGATCCCGCCGCCGATATCGAGCGGCATGTTGCGGCCATCGAGCCCCACCTGATCGCAGTCCGGCGCGACATCCACGCCCATCCGGAAATCGGTTTCGAGACGGTGCGGACAGCCGAGCTCGTCGCGCGTGAACTGGAGCGGATCGGGCTCGCGCCGCAGCGTGGGGTCGGGCGCACCGGCGTCGTCGCCGAGATCGCCGGCGGGGCGCCTGGCCCTCGCCTTCTGATCCGTGCCGACATGGATGCGCTGCCGATGCAGGAGCGGACGGGGCTTTCCTTCGCCAGCACCATCCCCGGCAAAATGCACGCCTGCGGCCATGACCTGCACACGGCAACTCTGCTAGGCGTCGCCTCCGTGCTGAAAGCGATGGCGCCTCAGCTGCGAGGCAGCGTGCGGCTGGTGTTCCAGCCGGCGGAGGAGACGGTGGAGAGCGGAGCCGCCGCCATGGTCGCCGATGGCGCGGCCGACGGCGCCGCCATCGCGCTCGCCTTCCACAACCGTCCCGAGATGCCAGTCGGCCGCTTCGGCTATGTCCGTGGTGCGTCCACGGCCTCGAGCGACGAGTTCGACGTGATCGTGCGCGGCAAGTCCGGCCATGCGGCGCGGCCGCATTCCGCACTCGATCCGATCGTGGCGGCATCGGCGATGATCATGCAGCTGCAGACCGCGATTTCGCGCGTCATGGACCCGACGCGCTCAGCGGTGCTGACGATCGGCCACATCCAGGGTGGCTCGACGCACAACATCATCCCCGATAGCTGCCTCCTCCAGGGCACAGTCCGCTGCCGCTCGCCCGAAAGCCGCGATACGATGGAAGTCGCCTTCCGCCGCATCTGCGAGGGTGTCGCCGCCTCTATGGGTGTCACCTGCGAGATCGACTACAAGCGCGGCGCTCCGGCGCTGATCAATGATGACGGCGTCGTCGATGCGGTGATCGCCTCGCTCTCCGCACAGTTCGGCACCGAACGCATCGACCAGCTCGAAGGGCGCTTCGGCGCCGAGGATTTCTCCTATTTCTCGGAGCGGATCCCAGCCTGCCAACTGCTGGTTGGTTCGTCGCAGCCGGGGCGCGACGACCGCGTGCACAATTCCGATTACCAGCCCGACGAGCGCTGCATCGGACTCGGCGTTGCCGCGCTTTCCCGCACCGCGCTCGACATCCTGTCCTGACCCCCCGCCATTCCGACAACGCCCCGGAGACCCAGCCATGACCATCACACGCTCCGATTTCCTCAAGCTCGGCCTCGGCGCCGCAGCCGGCATGACGCTCGGCGCCACCCCACGTTCCGCCGCCGCAAAGGAGTGGAAGCTCATCCGCGTCGCCACCGAAGGCGCCTTTCCTCCCTACAACATGCACGCCCCCGATGGCCGTCTGATCGGCTTCGAGCCGGAGCTGCTGCAGGAACTGTCGACCCGTATGGGCATCAAATGCGAGATGATCGCCCAGGCCTGGGACGGCATGATCGCCGGCCTGACCGATGGCAAATACGATGCCATCATGGACGCGGTCTCGATCACGCCGAAACGCGAGGAGGTGATCGCGTTCTCCCGTCCCTATGCTGCCGCCGGCTCGGGCTTTGCGATCATGAAGGAAGGCAGCATCAAGTCGCTGCCCGGCACAGGCGCGGCGCGTGTGCCCTTCGCGGATGAGGCCGCTGCCAAGAAGGCGATCGACGAGCTTGCCAAATCCCTTGCCGGCAAGACCGTCGCCGTGCAGGTCTCGACCATTCAGAACGATGTCCTCAATCGCTATTTCAAGGATGTGCTGGCCATCCGCACCTATTCGTCCGGACCCGACACATTCCTCGACCTCAAAAGCGGCCGCGTCGATGCGGTGATGGCCTCGCAGATCAACATCCAGGCTAACGCCAAGAAGTCGAACGGCGAGATGATCCAGTCCGGCTACCTGTTCACCGGCGGACTGCTCGGCGTGGGATCCGGGGTCGGCCTGCGAAAGAGTGATCCGGAACTGAAAGAGATGTTCGACAAGGCCCTGAAGTCGACCATTGACGACGGGACCCTGAAGAAACTGGCGCTGAAGTGGTTCGAAATGGATATCACCCCCGCGAGCTGACGCAGGCGGATCCAACGGGATGGATGACAGCCTGACATTGCTCGGCTTTGGCCCCGAGGGCTGGGGCCATGCGCTCTTGAACGGCGGGCTGATGACGCTCGCCGTCTCGGCCTGTGCCTTTGCGCTCGGCCTCGGACTGGGCACGTTGCTCGCCTGGGCCCGGATCGCCGGGGCGGCGCCGGTGCAGCGTCTCGCGCAGGGCTACGGCGTCGTCATGCGCGGTATCCCGGACCTGCTGGTCATCTATCTGTTCTACTTCGGTGGCCGGCAGATCGTATCTGCCGTCGCCAAGCAGTTCGGGCATGTCGGGACAGTCGAGATCAGCGGCTTCGCGGCCGGCTGCCTCGCCATCGGCCTTCTGTCGGGCGCCACGCAAGCCGAGGTGCTGCGAGGCGCCTTCCACGCCATCGCGCCCGGAACGCTCGAGGCGGCGCGGGTTACCGGCATGGGCCGCTGGACGATGTTCCGGCGCATCATCGCGCCGCTTGCGCTGCGGACGGCGCTGCCCGGCCTTGGCAACCAGTGGCAGTCCGTCATCAAGGAATCGGCTCTGGTCTCCGTCACCGGGCTAGTCGAGACGCTGCGCGCCGTGACGGTGGCGGCCAACTCGACGGAGCTGCCCTTCCTGTTCTTCGTCGCCGGCGGCGCGATCTATCTCGCCATCACCACCATTTCCGGCTTCCTGTTCCGCATTGCTGAATGGCGCTCCATGCGCGGGCAGCCCGCCGCGACCGAACGAGGCTGAGCGATGGATCTCGCCTTCATCGCCCAGACGTTCCCCAAGCTGCTCGCCGGCCTGCCGCTGACCCTGCTGCTGGCGGTGCTGTCGCTGCTCGGGGGCGGCCTGATCGCGCTCGGCCTTTCCGGACTGCGCGCCTCCTCCTGGGTCGGCGCACGCATCGCGGATTTCTACGTCTACATCTTCCGCGGCACGCCGCTGCTGATCCAGATATTCCTGATCTACTACGGGCTCGCCCAGTTCCCCGCCGTGCGCCATTCCGTATTCTGGCCATTGCTGCGCGAACCCTATGTCTGCGCTTTGCTTTCGTTGATGCTGAACGACGCCGCCTATACCTCCGAGATCCTGCGCGGAGGCCTTCGTGCCGTGCCTGCCGGGGCGATCGAGGCAGCCCGCGTCGCGGGCATGACGCGCCTGACGCTGCTGCGCCGGATCATCCTGCCGCTCGCCTTCCGCCAGGCGCTGCCGGCCTATGGCGCCGAGATCACCAGCATGGTCAAGGCGACCTCGCTCGCCAGCGTCGTCACGCTGATGGAGGTGACCGGCATCGCCCGCGCAGAAGTGTCCGAAACCTATCGTGCCATCGAAATCTTCCTTTGCGCGGCGGTGATCTATCTCGTGCTGGTGACGGTGATCGCGCGGGCGGTCGACCTGCTCGAACATCACCTCACCCCCTATCGCCGCCCGACCAGCGCCCGGAGCGTGGCATGAAGCCGATCACGGTCAAGCTGACCCATATCCGCAAGAGCTTCGGCGGCCAGGAAGTGCTGCGAGGCGTCGATCTCGCAGCCCGCGATGGCGATGTCATCGCCATCATCGGCGCCAGCGGCTCCGGCAAGAGCACGCTGCTGCGCTGCATTCCCCTGCTCGAAATCCCGGATCAGGGCGAGGTCAGCGTCGGCGATGCGCAGATCCGCATCAAGGATGCCGACCACCGCTTCTCGCGAGCCGAGCGGGCGACCGTTCGCCGCCTGCGTGGCCAACTCGGCTTCGTTTTCCAGAGCTTCAATCTCTGGCCGCATATGACGGCGCTCCAAAACGTCATGGAGGTGCCGCTGCATGTGCAGGGGCGCCCGCGCGCCGAATGCCGCGAGGAGGCCGAGGCGATGCTCGCCAAGGTCGGCCTCGCCGACAAGTTCGATGCCTGGCCGGCGCATCTGTCCGGCGGCCAGCAGCAGCGTGTCGCCATCGCCAGGGCCTTGGCAATGCGGCCGCGCGCGCTGCTCTTCGACGAGCCGACCTCGGCGCTCGATCCCGAGCTGGTCGGCGAGGTGCTGCGCGTCATCCGGGCCTTGGCCGAGGAAGGGCGCACGATGCTGATCGTGACACATGAGATGGCCTTCGCGCGCGAGGTCTCGAGCCACGCCATCTATCTGCAAAACGGACGTATCGAAGAGCAGGGTTCGCCTGAGCAGGTCTTTCTCGATCCGCAATCCGAACGCACGCGCCGTTTCGTCGGCATGCAGCGCGGAGGCTGAGGACGTCATCATGCCGCTGACAAGCGACCAGCAGCCGATCGAGCGGCTCAGCCTCGCGGATGTGGCGATGCGCCGCCTGCGCGACGAAATCGTGCGCGGCCGGCTCGAGCCGGGCGAAGTGCTGACCGAGATAGCCCTGGCGGCCCGACTCGGGGTCGGGCGCGGCACGGTGCGCACGGCGCTGTTCGCGCTGGAAGCCGACGAGCTCGTCGTGCGCGCGCCCTATTCCAACTGGCGCGTCGCCAGCCTCGACGATCAGGCCATCTGGGAGATCTACACGCTGCGCGAGGCGATGGAGGGGCTCGCTGCCCGCATCCTTGCCGAACGGGCCGAGCCGCACACGAAGAGCGTGCTGGCCGCCGCCTTCGCGCAGCTGGCACCGGCGGAAGCGGGGTCGATCGACGAGCGTGTCGCGGCCGATCTCGGCTTTCACCGCGCCATGGTCGAGACGACCGGCCACCGTCACCTGATCAAGCGATACGCTGCCCTCTCAACCAAGATGGAATGGCTCTATCGCTGGTCCGAGACGCATTGGCCGGCGCGCTTCCCGCTTGAGGCCGATCATCGTGCCTTGTTCGAGGGTGTGACGGGCGGCACGCCCGACGAGGCCGAGCGGGCCGTGCGCGCCCATATCGACCCCAGCCTCGCAGCGGATCTCGAGGGATATCGGGGGCTCATGGCGGCTGGCGGCACAGTCTCGGAAACAGCAATCATAACGAGCGGTCAGTGATGGTAGGGCAGGTTATCGTGCTCGATGGCGGGATGGGTCGCGAACTCAAGCGCATGGGCGCTCCATTCCGCCAGCCCGAGTGGTCCGCGCTGGCGCTGATGGAGGCACCGGAAACTGTGGTCGCGGCCCACCGCGCCTTCATCGAGGCTGGCGCCGAAGTCATCACGACCAACAGCTATGCGGTCGTGCCCTTTCATATCGGAGAGCAGCGCTTTGCACAGGACGGCGCGCGGCTGGCCGCTCTTTCGGGCGAACTCGCGCGGCGTGCCGCCGATGAGGAGTTTCAGCGCAGCGAGCGCGCCATCAGGGTAGCCGGATCGCTGCCGCCACTGTTCGGCTCCTATCGGCCTGATCTTTTCGACGCCAAGCGGGCCCCTGCCATGCTGGCGGTGCTGATCGAGGCGCTTCTGCCTTCCGTCGATCACTTCCTCGCCGAGACGCAAAGCTGCATCGAAGAAGCGCTGGCGGCCTGCATGGCCGTCGCTCCCACGAGCAAGCCGATCTGGATCTCCTTCACACTGCATGATGAGTGCGGTGTCGGCGGCCCGCCAGCACTCCGCTCTGGCGAAAGCGTCGCGGAGGCCGTCGCCGCTGTCCGAGAGGCTGGAGCCGCCGCCGTGCTCTTCAACTGCAGCCTGCCGGAGGTCATGGGCCCGGCTGTCGACGTCGCGCGCTCCGTGCTCGGCGATACCGGGCTCCCGATCGGCGTCTATGCCAATGCCTTCCCGGAGAAGACCGGGACCGCGGCGGCCAACGAAGGCCTAAGCGATCTGCGCGACGATGTCGGGCCTCAAATCTATCGCGACTTTGGACGAGATTGGCGCCGCCGCGGGGCACGCATAATCGGCGGATGCTGCGGGATCGGCCCCGATGCGGTCTGCGCGCTCTACGCTGAATTCAAAGCCGATTGAACGTCCGCTTCTGGCCAAAGTGCCAAGTTCGCTTCTGGCGCGGTCCAGTCGCGCTAAAAGGGGCCGCAGAAACGTCGACGATATTGCAGATAGTGCCGGCGCGAACTGCAGTTCGTGATTTGAGGCCGCGGCTACAGGGGCCAAGCAGGTTCCCCTGTGAGTAACCAGGGCCTGGACAACTAGCAGCTCAATCTCACCAGCCGGGATGCGCATCGGTTCAGCCGCGCCGCGCGACCGCAGGTCTCGCCGCGATCAACGTAGTGCCGGAGCCGCCAAAGATATCCAGCACGATCTCGCCACGGCGGATGCAGTCCTTGATCACGTCGGCGACGAACGCAGCTGGCTTGACGGTTGGATGCATCGCAAGCTCGTCCATCCGCGAGCTGCCAACACTGCCGAGCCCCGGATAGTTCCGGACATTGGTGCGGTAGCGCCCGGTCTCCCCAAGCCCAAAGTTGTTGGCGTGTGGGGCCGTGCCAACCTTGAACGCAAAAATCAGCTCGTGCTTCGAACGATAGTCGACGCAGTGCACTGCGCCCGAACCAACTGGCCAGAGTGTACCGCTTGAATTGCGAATTGAATTTCCGATTCGCACCGCTTCCGGACATTGGAAGCTTGCTCGAAAGCGGGCGTTCGCCGCCTGCGCCGGCTGCGGTCATTGATCATGTCAGTCGACCGCCTGCATCCGGGCACGCACGACCCGCCTTCAAGAGGGGATGACGAGCCTCGATGGACGATCGGCGTTTCCGCGATGCACCGTTCGACAACTCGTCATCCCGTTGAACTCAGCGTATCGCTTCGGCGCTCGGCACCGGTGTGTTGAGCAGTTGCTGTTCCCATAGATAGGCAATGCCGCTACCGGCCGCATGCTGCTTGATCACGTCCGTCAGCGCGGCCGCGGTTTCGGCCCGCGCCCAATCGCGCTGCCATTCAGCGGCCAGCGCCAGCCAAGTCATCATGTTTGCCCCCGCCGCGATCATGCGCTGGATGGCGACCTGGTGCGCCTCCACAGAAACGGCGCCGGACGCATCGGTGATGACTGTCACATCCCAGCCTTCACCGAGGGCCTGGATCGCCGGCATCGCGACGCAGATTTCGGTCCACAGGCCCGCGATGATCAGCTGCCTGCGGCCGGTCCCCTTGACCGCGTCAACCACCTTCGGATCCTCCCAGGTGTTGATGAACGTCCGGTCGATCACCTCCTGGCCGGGGAACACCTCGGTGATCTGCGGGAAGATGAGACCACCGCGATCAGCGACCACGCTTGTCAGGATGGTGGGGACGCCGAAGGCCTTGGCAGCCTTCGCCAGAGCCGTCGCGTTGTTGACCACCATCTGCGGTTCGTGGCTGTTCACGTTCGCGAGCTGGTAGGGCTGATGGTCGATCAGAACGAGCACGGAATCTTCGGGACGAAGAAGCGAAGCGAGGCCGTTGCGAAAAGTCATCAATACATCCTCTGTTGCCGACGTCAGTGGGCTCGGTTGCCGGAAGACATGCGCCGTCTCCGGCGCACCAGAGCGCGGACACTGTCATTGCGTTTTGCGATACGGTAGCGCTCTCCTGTGCCACGCTGTGTCGCGCGATGGGGAACGCCGAATTGGACATCGAAGAGCTGCGGACGTTCGTCGAGGTGGCTGACTGCGGCGGAGTTTCGTCCGCGGCCCGTCGGCTCGGCGTGTCCAAGTCGATCGTCAGCCGGCGGCTCTTGCGACTCGAAGCGGAACTAGGCGTTCAGCTTCTCGCACGATCCACCCGCGGCGCCGCTCTCACGGAAGCCGGGGTCACGTTTCGCGATCATGCCGCCCGTGCCTGCGCCGAGATCGACGTGGCGAAGGAAACGATCCTACCCGCCGGCGATCTTCGCGGCCGCTTGAGAGTTTCCGTGCCGATTTCCTTCGGCCCGACCCACTTCGCTCCGGTTCTTGCGGAAATGGCGCGACGACATCCGCTGCTCCACATCCATACCGTCTACAGCGATCGTTTCGTCGATCTCATCGGCGAGGGTTTCGATTGCGCGATCCGGGTAGGCTATCTCCCCGATTCAAACTTGGTCGCAAGGCGTGTCGGGCCGATCTACGGGAAACTGGTCGCAAGCCCGGACTATATCAAAGCGCACGGTTCTCCCGAGAAACCCGAGGATATTGCCGCCCATCATGCCCTCATGCAGGGCACCGAAACCTGGCAATTCATGGAGGGTGGCAAGGTCATCACCATTCATCCGCGGGGGCGGTTCAAGGCCGACAATGCGATAGCCCTCTGTGCCGCCGCACTAGCGGGGCTCGGCATCGCCTGGATCCCCGATGGCATCACCCATGACCATGTGGCCTCGGGTGCGCTCGTTCCAATCATGACAAGTCACCCACCACCTCCTGCAGGTGTATATGTCATCCGCCCGCCAGGTCAGCAGCCCGCACGGAAGGTCCGTGTCCTCACCGAAATGCTGATCGCGTGTTTCGAACAGGCTTCGGTCGCTACGGGCGATAGTGGCTAAGCGCCAGGACCAGAGGCCGGTGCCGAGGCTCACCAGATTGATCCGATCAGGACGAAGCGCCTGCTGCGCCGAAGGTCCAGCAATGATGTGGCGCAAAGCGCCCCGTGACAGGATCGCGATAGGTCCGGTGCAGGCAGCCTCCGCTCCGCGTGCCGGTCAGCTCCGAAGAAGCGAGCAGCCAAGCCAGGCTCAATCCCGTCAGCAGGATCAGCATCGTCAGCACCAGGCGCAGATGCGCACGCACCGGGATCACGGCCTCAATGCGCCATTCAGCAGGAACATTGCGTAGGGCGTCGACAGCGCCAGCACGCAGCACAGGGTCCGTCGCAGCATCGCGGCGGTCGTCGCAGGCCTCGCGACATCGTCGCGGCGATCGAGCGTCGTGAGCCGAAGGCGCTGCTGGCTAAATGGTGGGGTACGCATATGACAGCTCTCTATGTGGGAATAATTCCCACATAGAGAGCTACTGCGAATCTCGCAATAGCCCGCGAGCCAAATTTGTGGGATTGTGTCCCACTTGAAATGAGGCTAGTTCAAGCGCCATGACGGACGCTCCGCCCGGCCCGACCGCCGACAAGCTCTATCCGCCGCTGGCGCGCCTCCTGCGGCCGCTCGTGCGCCTCTGCATCCGCGCCGGCATGACCTTCCCGGCCCTGTGCCAGCTCCTGCGGGAACTGTACGTCAACGTGGCGGAGTACGACTTCGCCCTGCCCGGCAAGGAACAGACCGACAGCCGCGTCAGCCTGCTGACCGGCATCCACCGCAAGGAGGTGAGCCGGCTGCGCGGCGCCGGCGCGCCGGTCAACGCCGTACCGGCGGCTGTGTCCCGGACCAGCGCCATCATCGCCCGCTGGCTCGCCTCGCCGCGCTTCTGCGATGCGGCCGGCGCGCCCCTGCCCCTGCCGCGCAGCACGGATGGATCAACCCCGTCCTTCGAGGAGCTGGTCTCTTCGGTCACACGCGACCTACGCCCGCGCGCGGTGCTCGACGAATGGCTCGACCGCCGGGTCGTGACGATCGACGGGGAAGACCGGATCGTGCTGGCCGAGGCCGCCTTCATCCCGCAGCAGGGCGACGACGAGAAGCTGTATTATTTCGGCAGAAACCTGCACGACCACGTCGCGGCGGCGACGGAGAACGTCCTCGGCGCCAAGCCGGCCTTCCTGGAACGCTCGGTGCATTATGACGGGCTTTCGGCCGAGCTGGCGGAACGGCTCGAGGCGCGCTCGCGCGAGCTCGCTTTGGAGATGCTGCAGCGCATCAACCGGGAGGCCCACGCCGCCAGTGAGGCCGACCGCGGCGGCGAGCACCGCTGGAACTGCGGGGTCTACGTCTTCCGCGAGCGGGACGGCCGCACATCTGCGGAAAGCGGCCAGGCATGACCCGGCGCCCCATACCGACACGGCGGGCCGTTCTCGCCTCGCTGGGCGTTGCTGCGGCCGCGCTGCATCCCGCAATCGCCGCTCCGGACAAGCCGCGCGACGTCGGTATCGGCGGCACCGGCTTTGCGCCGGAGGGACAGGGTGGCGGCGATCGCGGCATCGGCGGTACCGGCTTCGTCGGGACGATCCAGCGCTTCGGCAGCATTTTCGTGAACGACCGGCGCATTGCCTACGGGCCGGACGTACCAGTCACCATCGACGGGCTGGAGCGCAACGCCCGCGACCTGCGGATCGGCCATGTCGTGCGCGTCGTGGCGCAGACGGATGCCGGCGGGCTCGCCACGCGGGCGATCGCGGTCGAGCGCGAAGTCGTCGGCCCGGTCACCGCCGTTTCCACGGATGCCATTGAGGTCCTCGGGCAGAAGGTCCAGGTCGCAGGAGCGAGGCCGCCGGGCAGCTGGCGCAAGGGCCAGCGCGTCGCCGTCAGCGGCCTGCGCCGGCTGGACGGTACGATCGCCGCCGGCCTGATCGAGCGCGACGAGCGAGGCCCGCCCCGCGTTCTCGGCGTGCTCGAGCGCGACGCGGATGGCTTCTGGATCGGCGGGCTCAAGCTGACCGAGGCTGACGAGGCACTTGTTGGCCGCCGGATTGCCGTGACCGGCCGTCTCGTGCGCGCGGGCTTCCTGCCCACGCGTACCGAGATCGCGCCTGCCCTCCCCGCCGCGGGTTCGGTCTCGATCGAGAGCTATGTCCGCGCCCGCGACGGGCATTTGCTGCTCGGCTCCGGCCTCTCCGTGCGCAGCGACGCCTTCGCCTATGAGATGTCGCCATGGCAGGAGGTCCGTGCCGTTCTCGACGGGCGTTTCGCCCTCGATGGGACGCTCAGCATCGACACTATCCGCCTTGCCAGGACCAATGGCGAAGGCGAAGGCCATTCCGGCGGCGCACCCGGGCCGGCCGGCTTCGGGCCCGGCGGCTTCGGACCAGGTCCGGCAGGGCCTGGCGGTTTCGGTCCCGGCGGGGGCTTCGGCGGGCCCGGCGGTGGCCTTGGCGGGCCTGGCGGCGGACCGGGCGGTGCTGGCCCCGGCGGTGGTCCGGGCGGCGGCCCGGGCGGTGGGGGCCCAGGCGGCGGTGGTCCCGGAGGCGGCGGTGGACCGGGGCGCTAGCCCTTAGGGAGGTTCACGCCTGCTCGGCGGCGATCGCCAGGAGCTTGCGGCCGTAATCGGTCTTGTCGAGGGCCCGGCCGCGCGCGCAGAGCTCCTGATGCGAGATGAAGCCCTGCTGGAAGGCGATCTCTTCCAGCCCGGCAACGAGCTGCCCCTGGCGCTTCTGGATGGTGCGGACGAACTCGCCTGCTTCCAGCAGGCTGTCATGCGTGCCCATGTCGAGCCAGGTGTAACCGCGCGACATGCATTCGACATGTAATTCGCCGGCTCGCAGGTAAGCCTCGTTGACATCGGTGATCTCAAGCTCGCCGCGAGCGGAAGGCCGGATGCCGGCGGCGATGTCCGCGACCCGGTTGTCATAGAAATAGAGGCCGGTGACCGCCCAGCGCGATTGCGGAGCCCGCGGCTTCTCGACGATGTGCAGCGGCCGGTTCGCCGCGTCGAGGGTGACGACGCCATAGCGCTCAGGGTCGTCGACGGCATAGGCGAAGACCGTCGCGCCAGCCTGCCGCGAGCGGGCCCGCGCCAGCATGTCGTTCAGGCCCGCACCGAAGAAGATGTTGTCGCCCAGCACGAGTGCGACACTGTCGCCGCCGATGAAATCGCGCCCGATGATGAAGGCTTGCGCCAGGCCTTCCGGGCGCGGTTGCACGGCATAGCTCATCCTGAGGCCGAAGCCCGAGCCGTCGCCGAAGAGAGCGACGTAGTTGTCGAGATACTCCGGTGCCGAGATGATCAGGATCTCGTCGATACCGGCCTGCATCAGGACCGAGACCGGATAATAGATCATCGGCTTGTCGTAGACCGGGACGAGCTGCTTGTTCACCGCGAGCGTCGCCGGGTGGAGGCGCGAGCCGCTGCCGCCGGCAAGAACGATGCCCTTCATGATATCCTCGAGAGTTTCAGGCTGTGTGGCGCCGTGCCGAGGTGGCCGGGCCGAGCAGGTAATCCAGCGCGATTTCGACGTCGTGCCGGAAAGGGCCAAGCGCGATGCCCCGCGATGCTGCGAGCGTACAGTCGAGAACGGCGTTGAGCGGCCGTCTTGCTGCGGTTGGATGGGCGCTGGTAGGGATGGGCGTCACCCTGGCCCAGGGCCCGCCGCGCTCCCGCGCCAGATCCAGGATGATCTGCGCCTGCTCGGCGCGGCTGAGGGCGGTCTCGCCAGCAAGGTGCATCAGCCCGCCGATCGGATAGCCGGCGATCATGCCCTGCGCGAAGATGAGCAAAGCCTCGGCCAGAGCCGGCGCATAGGTCGGCTTGCCGCGCTGGTCGCCGACGATGGTGAGGCTGTCGCGCCCCTGCGCCCAGGCGAGCAGCCGGGTCACGAAGCTCTCGCCCCGCGGCCCGAAGGTCCAGGAGGTCCGGACGACCAGTGCGGACGGCATCGCCTCCAGCACGGCCCGCTCGCCCGCCCGTTTCGAAGCTCCGTAGATGTTGAGCGGGCGCGGGGTGTCGGCCTCGTGATAGGCAACATCCTTCGTCCCGTCGAAAACGCCGTCGGTCGAGACGTGGATGAGCGGCACGCCGGCGCGCGCGCAGGCCTTGGCCAGGGCGGCGGGGCCGTCCCGGTTCAGGGCGAAGGCCAGTTCCGGCTCGCTCTCGGCGCGATCGACCGCGGTGTAGGCGGCAGCGTTGATCACCGCGGCGGGGCGGATCGTGTCGAGAAGGCGCGAAGGCGCATCCGGTGCCGCCAGATCGAAATCCGGACGGCCGGCAGTGACGACGCTCCCGCGCCTGCCTTCGGCCAGGGCGGAGGCGAGCAGGCCGCTCCTGCCCAGGACGAGAATTGTCGGATTGTTCATGACGATCGGTGCGGAGCTGTAGCCGCGTCGCGAATGATCCGGGGCGCCGTGGCACGATCGCGCCAGCTGAACCGCCAGAAGGGGATGAGAGCCCGGTCCGGCGAGCCCAGCCGCCCGAACGCGCCGTCTCTGAGGCCGTTGACCAGCGCCGCCATGCAATCGGCCGAGAAGCGATGATGGGCGAGATGGACAGCGAGCCTGACCGGCAGCGAGACCAGGAACTTGAGCTTGTATCGAGTCGGGACATGCCGCAGCCGCAGCATCGCAAGCTGGTTTCGGACATAGGTGTAGAGTCGTTGCGGCGGCTGGTCTGTCAGCAGCAGGCCGAGAGGCAGCCGGATGATGCCTCGCCCGAGCCGATGCTGCATCGGCACTGCCCGGTCGACCCAGATCGAATAACCGGCGGCGCCGGCACGCAGGCACCATTCGATGTCGATGGCGTCGATGAAGTAGTCGCTGCGGAAGTCGCCGACGGCGGCCAGAGCGCTGAGGCGGATCAGCGAGCCGGATGAAATGACGAAACTCGTCCGCAACGGCTCGCCTTCCTCCTGCCGGGCGGCGGCCGCCAGGCGCATCTTCCCGCCCTCGGGGGCGATCGGTTGCGGGCCGACGGCTGCCGGATTCTCCCCGCGGGCACAAAGGCGGCGATGGGTCGCGATCAATGCGGCGACCATGCCGGGCTCGGGCGTGCTGTCCTGGTCGAGCAGGAGTAGGAACTCGCTGTCATGAGCCCCGGCCAGATGGCGAAAGGCATTGTAGGCGGCGCCGAGGCCGCGATTGAGCCCTGGCCGCAGAACCATCAGATCGGCACCGCCCGCGGCGGCCTCGAGCGCCTGCTGCTGTTCTCCGCTGATGGGTGAATTGGCGTAGATCGCGACGATCGAGACGTCGTCTGCGAGAGAGGCCACCAGACGTCGCAGTGCCTCGAACTGCGGGCGATAGATCACGATGCCGGCAAGGCAACGTGTCCGGTTTTCAGCGGGGGCTGTCATGCCGGGATACTCCTGAGCGTCGATGGGAATGAGGTGGGAGACAGCACCTCGGCGAGCGGCCCGTCGGCGACGAGGCGGCCGTGCTCGAGGCGCAGCGCCCGCGTGCACAGGCTGGCGAGCAGGCTGTCGCTGTGCGAGGCGAGGACGAGGATGCCGGCGCGGGCGACGAAGGCTGCAAGGCGGGCCTGGGCCTTCGCCATGAAAGCCGCATCGCCGGCGAGGATGCCTTCGTCGAGCAACAGCACGTCGGGATCGACGCTGGTGCAAATCGCGAAGGAGAGACGCGTCTGCATGCCGGCCGAATAGGTCCGGATCGGCATGTCCAGAAAGCCGTCGAGCTCGGTGAAATCGGCGATCTCGTCGATCCGGCTTTCGATCTGACGCCTGCTCAGGCCGAGATAGAGGCCGCGCAGGCGGATATTGTCATAGCCGCTCGCCTCGCCATCCATGCCGAGGCCGATGTCGAAGAGCGGCGCGATCTTGCCGCTCACCGCAACGCGGCCGGCCTGGGGCACATAGATCCCGGCCAGCACCCGCAGCAGCGTCGTCTTGCCGGCACCGTTGTGGCCGACCAGGGCGACGCGCTCGCCATGAGCGATCGCGACATCGATGTTCCGCAGCGCCTCGACGCAGACCCGGGAACGAGCATCGGAGCCGATGCGCCCGCCGGTGGCGCTGCTGACGATACGATTGCGCAGCGAACGGGCGCTGCCGCCATAGAGCGGGAACTGCAGGCTGACGCCGTCGAGGCGGATCGAGCTCATCGGCGCCTCACAGCCAGTAGGCGACGCGCCAGCGCAGCCGCGCATAGAGCACGAGCGCCACCCCGAGATTGAGCGCGGTGACGGTAAGCGCCACGCCGAAACTCCCGACCGGGATGCCGCCGCCGAGCAGCGGCGCGCGCACGATTTCGATCAGGTGGAACAGCGGGTTGAACTGTGCCAGCACGCGCCGGTCGCCGAGATCCTCGGCGCGCCAGAGCACCGGCGTGACGAAGAGCAGCATCTGCGTCGCATTGGCGACGAGCGGCATCAGATCGCGAAAGCGCGCGCCGACGAGACCGAGGGTGACGCTCCAGCCGATCCCGTTGACGAGCAGGATGACGAGGCCGGGCAATGCAGCAAGCCCCGCCCAGCCCGGCTTCACCCCGCAGGCGACCAGGACGAGAACGACGATCACCGCGTTGTGGGCGAGGATGATCAGATTGCGCCAGACGACGCGCAGCACATGGATGCCGATGGGTGCCGGCATCTGCTTGATCGCCGCGGTCGCGCCCGTGAAGGCGGCGGCCCCCTCGTTCAGCAGGGCGGTGATCAGCGACCACAGCACCATGCCCACGGTCACATAGGGCAGGTAGGCGACCACCGGCACGCGGAAGAGCGCGGCATAGGTGATGCCGAGGCCGGCGACGAACACGGCCAGGCTGACCGTCACCCAGAACGGTCCGAAGACCGAGCGGCTATAGCGCTGGCGCACATCGTACCAGCCCATCGTCAACCACAGCTCCGCCAGGCGGATCCCGCAGATGAAGTCGGCGACCGCGCCGCGCCAGGGATGGCGGCGGCGAAGCCGTGCGTCGTGAACAAGCATTGCAGGGTTCGACACCCGGATGGCTCCTCGGAAGGGCGGTTCGACCATCCCGGCGCCGAAAGCTCGTGCCGGGTTGACAGGTCTAATATGTGGGAATATTACCCACGTCAATAACAAGTGGGTAAAATTCCCACTTTGTGAAGCCACCCTCTCCCGCCTCGGCGCGAACACGGAAAACGGATGTCGAAGATCAGAAAAGCGGTGATCCTGGCCGGCGGCCGCGGCACGCGGATCATGGAAGAATCGGAATCCCGGCCGAAACCGATGATCGAGATCGGCGGCAGACCGATCATCTGGCACATCATGAAGCTGTATTCGCGTTACGGCATCAACGAGTTCGTGATCTGCCTGGGATACAAAGGCTATTTTCTGAAAGAGTACTTCGGGAACTACCTGCTCCACTCATCGGACGTGACGTTCGACTTCACCCTGGGCGGCATGACCGTCCATGCCGGCCGCGCCGAGCCCTGGAAGGTCACGCTCGTCGACACCGGCCAGGAGACGATGACCGGCGGCCGTCTCGCCCGCGTGAAACCCTATCTCGAGGGCGAGAGCTTCTGCCTGACCTATGGCGACGGCGTCTCGGACGTGCCGATCGACCGGCTGGTCGCCTTCCATGAAAGCCATGGCCGCGCTGCGACGGTGACGGCGGTTCGCCCGCCCGGCCGCTTCGGCGTGCTCGACCTCGATGGCAACGGCGTCAGCGGCTTCCGTGAGAAGGCGGCGAGCGACACCGGCTTCATCAATGGCGGCTTCTTCGTGCTGTCGCCACGCGCGCTCGATCATATCGCCGGCGACGACACCGTCTGGGAAAGCAGCCCGATGGAAGGCCTCGCCCGCGACGGCGAGCTGATGGCCTATCCGCATGACGGCTTCTGGCAACCGATGGACACGCTGCGCGACAAGCGCCGCCTCGAGGAACTCTGGGAAACCGGCGAGGCACCATGGCGGGTCTGGTGAATCCCGATCCGGCCTTCTGGCGCGGTCGCCGCGTCCTCGTCACCGGCCATAGCGGCTTCAAGGGCAGCTGGCTCAGCCTCTGGCTGGCGCGGCTCGGCGCCGTCCCGCTCGGCCTGTCTCTGCCGGCGCAGGATTTCGACGAAGAAGAGCGGCTCGCCATCCTCCACGGTACCGTGACGGGCGTGGCCTGCGATTTGCGGGATGCGCAGACGACCCAGGAGGCCCTCGCACAGCTCGCGCCCGAGATCGTCCTGCACCTGGCGGCTCAGCCCCTGGTGCGCCAGTCCTATCGCGATCCACGACTGACCTTCGAGACGAACGTCATGGGCACGCTGAACCTGCTCGAGGCGGTTCGTGCCCAGCCGAGCGTGCAGGCCGTCCTGATCGCGACCACCGACAAGTGCTACGAGAACCGCGAATGGTCCTGGCCCTATCGCGAGGTCGACCCGCTCGGCGGGCACGACCCCTACAGCGCCAGCAAGGCCTGCACCGAGCTGCTCGCGGCATCCTGGCGCCACTCCTTCGCCGTCACGCCATCGCGGCGCATCGCCATCGCGACCGCCCGTGCCGGCAATGTCGTCGGCGGCGGGGACTGGGCGCTGGACCGGCTCGTGCCGGACGCGATCCGGGCTTTCGCCTGCGGCGAGCCCGTCATCGCCCGCAATCCCGCGGCGACGCGCCCCTGGCAGCATGTACTCGATGCACTGTGCGGCTATCTGCTGCTGGCAGAGCATCTCCATGCCGACCCGGCGGGTTTCGCGAAGGCCTGGAACTTCGGTCCCGACGCAGCGGCCGAGCGACCGGTGTCCGAGGTCCTGGACCATCTTAGCCGGCTCTGGGGCGACGGTTCCTGCTGGGAACACGGCGCGACGCAAGGTCCGCATGAGGCCAGCCGGCTCGCCCTCGATTCCAGCAAGGCGCGCCAGCGCCTCGGCTGGCGTCCACGCCTCGACTTCGAGGCGGCGATCGCGCTGACAGCGCGATGGTACCGGGCCCACCATTTGGGAGCGCCGGCCGCCGAGCTCATCGCCGCCGATATCAGGACCTATGAAGCCGGAGCCCTTCCCCGATGAACCCGTGCAAATGCCGCTTCTGTAGCGCGCCGCTGACGACGATCTTCGCCGATCTCGGCATGAGCCCGCTCGCGAACAGCTTCATACCCGCCGAAGACACCAGCGAACCCGAGACCTTCTTTCCGCTGCAGGCCTATGTCTGCGACGCCTGCAAGCTGGTGCAGACACGCGATGTCGAAGCGCCGGACGCGATCTTCGGCGAGTACGCCTATTTCTCCGGCTATTCGCAGAGCTGGCTCGCCCATAGCGAACGCTACGCGGCGAGGATGATCGAAGCCTTCGGCCTCTCGGAGACCAGCAAGGTGGTCGAGGTCGCGAGCAATGACGGCTATCTGCTGCAGTTCTTCCAGCGCGCCGGCATCCCCGTGCTGGGCGTCGAGCCGGCGGCCAATGTCGCGGCAGTGGCGAAGCGCCTGGGAATCCCGACGGAAGTGCGCTTCTTCGGCCGCGCCACGGCGCGCGAGCTCGCGGCGCAGGGGCATCAGGCCGACCTGATCGCCGCGAACAATGTCGTCGCCCATGTGCCCGATCTGAACGATTTCGTCGCCGGCTTCGAGCTGCTTCTCAAGCCCGGCGGCGTGCTCACCCTGGAGTTCCCGCATCTGCTGCGGATGCTGCAGGAGAACCAGTTCGACACGATCTATCATGAGCATTTCTCCTATTTCTCCTTCCTGGCGCTCGAGCGCGTCCTGCTCGCGCACGGCCTCGTCGCCTTCGACGTCGAGCGGCTGCCGACGCATGGCGGCTCGCTGCGTGTCTTCGCAGGCCATGCCGAGGCCGGGATCTGGGAATGCTCCGATACGGTGCGGGCACTGCGCCGGGAGGAAGAGGCGTTCGGGCTCGACGGTCTCGACGTCTACAAGAGCTTCGCCGAACGGATCGCCCGCACCAAATTCGCCCTGCTGGATTTCCTGATCGGCGCCCGGCGAGCCGGCAAGCGGGTCGCCGCCTATGGTGCCCCGGCCAAGGGCAACACGCTGCTGAACTATTGCGGCGTCGGGCCGGAGCTCATCGATTTCACGGTCGACCGCAGCCCGCACAAGCAGGGCCGGCTGCTGCCCGGCACGCGCATCCCGATCAGGGCGCCGGACGAGATCCTTAAGGCGCAGCCGGACTATCTGCTGATCCTGCCCTGGAACCTCAAGACCGAGATCATGCAGCAGATGGCGCCCCTGCGCGACTGGGGTGGGCGTTTCGTGGTGCCCATCCCCGAGGTCGAGGTGCTGGCGTGATCCTCGCCGAGACCCGCATCGCCGGCGTCTTCATCGTCGAGATCGAGCCGCATGCCGACGAGCGCGGGCATTTCGCCCGCTGCTACTGCGCCGATGCTTTCGCCCGCCGCGGCATCGGTTTCACGCCGGTGCAGGGCAACCTGTCCTTCAACCCGCATCGCGGCACACTGCGCGGCCTGCATTACCAGGCTGCGCCGGTTCCGGATGCCAAGCTGGTGCGCTGCACGCGCGGCGCCATCTTCGATGTCGCGGTCGATCTGCGCCCCGGCTCGCCAACCTATGCCGAATGGGTCGGTGTCGATCTCTCGGCGCAGAACAGCCGGGCGCTCTTCGTGCCGGAGGGCTGCGCCCACGGCTTCCAGACGATCCAGCCGGACAGCGAGGTCTTCTACCTGATGGGCGCGCCCTATCGCGCCGATCTCGCCCGCGGCGCGCGTTGGGACGATCCGGCTTTCGGCATTCGCTGGCCGGACCCGGGTCCCCGCCTGAACGCACGCGATGCCGCCTATCCGGACCATCGCGCCTGAAACTCTTCGTCGGAATCAATCCAGACCATGACAGGCATCGAAGACAGCGCAGCTGCCAATGGGCATGCTGCCGAGAGCGTCGCTCGCGGACCTTTCCAGGCACTGTGCGCCGTCCTGAAGCGCCGGACACGGACGCCGTTTCATCCCGCCGGAAAGCTCCGGCCGGAGCAGGCAGCGGGGCATTGGCGCAGCCAGGGCTTCGATTCCTATTTTTATGTCCCGATGCGATGCCAAGCCGGGCTGCTGCGCATCAGGTTCGAAGCGACGTTGCCGGAGACCGGCAACGATCACCATGATCGCTGGCGGCTTTATTTCGACATCAGCGAGGGCTTCCGCGAAGAGGACAGCCTCGTCATCGATTGCACGGGCTCTCGGGTCGACATCGAGACGATGATCGAGCTGCCGGCGCCGGTGCGGGCTTTCCGGATCGATCCTTGCGAGCGCAGCTGCCGCTTCGTCCTGCATAAGCTGGTGCTGAAGCCGCTGGTCGCGGCAAAGCCTTCGTCCAGCGGGGTCCTGCGGCAGATCGCAGAGCTGCGTCATCGCGGCGTGCTGTTGCGCAAAGCGGGGACCGCCGCCCGCCTCGTGCTGCGCGGCGACTGGCGCGCCGTGCGGCAACGGATCGCCTCCGGCGCCGGCGCAGACGCCGCCGATTATCGCCGCTGGATCCGGAGCCGGGCCATGACCGCGGCGCTGCGGCAGCGCTTTGTCAAAAAGAGCCAGGAGTTCAGCCTCCGGCCGCGCTTCTCCATCATCATGCCGACCTATAATTCGCCACCCGCCTTCCTGATCAAGGCGCTCGAATCGGTGCAGGCCCAGACCTATCCCGATTGGGAGCTGCTCGCGGTCGACGACGGCTCCACCGATCCATCCACCCTCGCGATCCTGCGCGATTTCGCTGCCCGCGACCCGCGGATCAAGCCGACTGTCCTGCCCGCGAACGGCGGGATCGCCGCGGCCAGCAACATCGCCCTGGAGCAGGCGAGCGGCGACTATGTCGCGCTGCTGGACCATGACGACGAAATCGCACCACATGCACTTCACGCCTTCGCCGAGGCGATCAACCGGGAGCCAAAGGCCGACTGGCTCTATTGCGACGAGGACAAGATCGACGAGCGGGGATACCGCTCGAGCCCGTTCTTCAAGCCGGACTGGTCGCCCGCCTATTTCCTCTCTTGCATGTATAGCTGCCATCTCGGCGTCTACCGCACGAGCCTGGCAAGGAGCCTCGGCGGCTTCCGCTCGGAATATGATTTCGCCCAGGACTATGACCTGGCGCTGCGCTTTGCGGCCGCGACCTCACAGATCGTCCATGTGCCCGACCTGCTCTATCACTGGCGGATGCTGCCGCAGTCGACCGCGTCCGGCAGCGAGGCCAAGCCCCAGGCGGAGCTGGCGGCGCGCCGCGCCGTGCAGGACTTTGTCGATCGCGGTCCCCATGGCGGCAAGGTCGAAGCCGGACCGGTGCCGGGCACGCATCGTGTCCGTTTCGCCATCGCCGGCGAGCCGCTGGTCTCGATCGCGATCCCCACTGCGGGCTATCACAGCAGCGCACCTGGCGGCAGCTGGTATGTGCTCGACCTCGTCCGGTCGATCCGCGAGCGCACGACCTACCCGAACATCGAGATCGTGGTCTCGGAGAATGGCGACCTGGCGCCGGAGCTGGAACAGGCGCTACGCGAAGAGGGCGTGCGGCTGGTCCGCTATGAGAGCGAGGTCTTCAACCTCTCCGACAAGATCAACCGGTTGGCGAGCGCAACACGCGGCGACTACCTCCTGCTGCTGAACGACGACATGCGCGTCATATCGCCGGGCTGGATCGGGGAGATGCTGATGTGGTGCCAGCAGGACGGCATCGCCGGCGTCGGCGCCAAGCTGTTCTTTCCCGATGGCAGGATCCAGCATGCCGGCGTGCTGCTGCTCGGACAGGGACCGTCGCATCCCTACTACTTGCATCACGGCTCGGAGATCGGGCAGGTCTGCTCGGCCATCGTTCCGCGCGACTACAGCGCCGTCACCGGCGCCTGCATGATGGTGAGACGCGCGGATTTCCAGGCGGTCGGCGGCTTCGATCCCGCTTATCGGATCAACTACAACGACGTCGATTTCTGCATGCGGCTCAACGCCCATACCGGCGGGCATTTCGTCTTCACGCCCTATGCCTGCCTGGAGCATCACGAGTCGGTCAGCCGCCCGGAGCCCGTGCGCGGCGATCTCGAGAAGTTCAACCGGCAATGGTCGGCAATCATCGGACGCGACCCGTTCTACAATCTCAACTTGTCCCAGAGTTCCGCCCGCTTCGCGCTCACGGCCGACCCTCGACCACTCCATGAGGTCTACGGGCTGTAGATCGAAGCATTGGTGCCTGTGAAGGAA
>Ga0102589_1001454_pt1 | contig 32194 bp, 41 predicted proteins | sample AraplaMF_Col_mLB_FD_76858 | JGI IMG/M metagenome (GOLD analysis project Ga0102589, IMG submission 76858) | Arabidopsis root microbial communities from the University of North Carolina, USA - plate scrape MF_Col_mLB | ecosystem: Host-associated > Plants > Roots > Endosphere | place: USA...
TTGATTCAAAACGTGCAAGAGAAGTCGTTGAATTAATGAAACAAGAAGTGAAGAAAAATAAAAAAGCAGCGATTATGATTACACACGATGAAAAAATGCTTGATGTATGTGATCGAATTTTAACACTTCGCGATGGAAAATTACTATAAGAAAACGAAGTGTACGAGCACATGTACAATAATAGGTGGCCTGCCGCATGCTCGTCAAGCTAACAACAGGTTGTCCCCTAAACGAAAAAACAGGGTGAATTCTCAAACTATAGAGATATAAAACTTTTTAGGGATATCTCAAAATATTAGCTTGAAAAATATGGGTACTACTGACAAAATACTGATATCGTGTATTACCAAGAGCTAAATTATAAAAATTCTTAAAAATTAAAGGAGAGTACATATTAGTCATATATACTATGTGTTCTCCTTTTATCAAACTAAACAACTTGATAGTTTAATAATAAGAGGCATAATCAATATAATTTAGAAGTTACTAATTAATCGTTTTAATTGTAATGAGTTCCACTATTTTATTTCTCTAAATTCTAATACTAGCCAAAAGTTTTCTTTTACAATTTCATTATTAAGGATCATTTTAGAATCATATATAGTTTTACGTAAGGGATCTTTTCCTCCTTTGTTTTTAGCCATAAAAAAGCTCCTTCCTCATCATCATTCAAGTTGGAATAAGCCTTCTAAATTTATCAAGTATGTTTGTCAATTACCTTTACTCTCGATTAGAAAAAGAGCTTATGTTCCTTATTTGGAGCACTAGCTCTTATCATTTTTATAACCTATATTTACTTCCCTTTCCCCCGTATTTTCAATATAGATTCAATTATTCTTTATCACCTTTCGACTACTTCACACTTTTATTTTTGTGCACTTAATATTTTATACTAAAAAATTTGGCAAATCCCCTATCCATATCTTAAAACTAGCACAATATTCCTCGAATTCCCCTTTATCATCATAGTAATAATATACCTTTGACTCTATTACATGTAAGCAAAAATAATCTCCATTTCCTATACCATAAAAAGGGATCATATTTGAATCCCAATTACCATTACTCATTTCATGATTATATACTTCTTCTATTGTATCATTTCCATTATTGTTACCTTTTGACACATTATAAATATCACCTGGAAATGACCATAATGACATCAATTCAATAAAATATCTAAATTCATCACTAAATGAACAATTAAACTTATCACTTAATTCTTTCCACTCTTCATTTGTTGGTTTATCAAATATTTCTGCTTCTCTTTCTAAAACAGTCGCTACTATAGACTCTACTTCAGTATATTTCATTTATTTTTACCTCTATTGTTAATTTTAAATTCCACAAGACCTTACGCGATACCGGCAACTAGTTAGAGTATGTCTCGTAAAGGAAACTGTTACGACAACGCCGTTATTAAAAGCATCATAAAATCAGAATTTCTTTATCTAAAAAAATTTAAAAATGTTAAACATCTTAAGCAAAACTAGCAAAATATATAAATTCCTACAACAACAAACGAATTAAAGCTAAACGAAAAGGCATGAGCCCGGTATAATACCCGAGCCCATGTCCAAAAATTTGTCTAACGAGATAACCTGTCTAACCTAACCTTATGGGGTCACTTAAATAGTGAAGAAGATTGGAATTTTTGAATCGTATTATACCCAACATATCCACCATGTGTAACAAGACCAACTCCAACTATTGTAAGGGCTGCATTAGCTAGAAAAGTAATTGGTAATTCTAATCCAACAGTTCCGCATTCTAAGATTAGAGTGGCAGCATTAGAAGTGATACTTGAAGAACTCAAATCTTAAAATTTTGTTTATTGACAGGGTTAGCCCTGCCAATAAATAAAGTGAATCCTTCGAATAAAGTTATTTTTATACCAAAAGTGACGTTCTATGTGAAAAGGTTGAAAAGTCATTTACACAAACATATTGACGATACCAGCATAAATCTAAAATATTTTTAACTGATTCGATTTTTTCAAGTACCGATTTATTCATTTTTTATTCCCTCTTACTGTTTATTTCACTCTCGAATCATGTGGATTTTGTTTTTTACATTTAAGATAAAGAACTGTATTCATTCAATTTTCAAATCTAAATTGCTACGCTCATCTATTAAAAACTTGAAAAACATCGAGTCAATTAAGGATAACTATTCAATTGTATCAATATAGCCACTGACAGATTGTATGATGCCGTAGTCAGCTTTAAAATTCATACATACAGAACCTGATATGTTAATATTAAATTTCTCATCCTTGTCTAGTTCGATATGAATATCTCCTCTATATTTATCATTGGAAGATTTCAATGTTAATTCCTGTATATCAAAAAAGTCTAGTTGGACAAATACAGTATTATAATTTAACTGTTCCCATTTTTTCGGCGGATTATCTGCGAATTTAGGCATATTGAAATTTATGGAAACTTTTTTGCCTTCATCTTCAATTTTAACTGCTACAATACGTACATCTAACAATGAAGGAGCCTCTTTATATAAATTCAATATAAATCTATTTCCTTCTAAATCACTGTGCCACATATATTCACCTCTATATATTGTTTATTAAATGCACAATGTGCTCTTCTGGGCCTTCAAATTTATCTGTTCGAGGTTTATCTGCAGGTCTGCCTTTAGAGTGGTGTGCACTATAAACCGAATTATCTGTTTCTCATCAAAGTTATGATAATCCTATTAAACCTGGAGTTACCCCTTCTACTCTCGCCCACTCAAATAAACATTCAACTATCATTTGATTCTTACACTTAATTTTTAATAAACTCCCTTCTTCTGTCGTATGTATTTCAAAATGATCAATGATATTCTCTGCACCTAAACCTTCTATTGTTAAGTTACGAATAGTAAAGAAAGCTATTTCTATATAAATTACATCCCACTTATTCCATCGTTTTGGCTTATTTTCGACATGTTCTTTTGTCATCAATTGAATAACTAACGTAGGACCGTCTCTTTTAAGACACACATCTAATAGCTCTGACTCTTCAAATTTTGGTATTTTTCCAAAAACACTAATTAGCGCCTGTGGATTTAAAACTTTAAATGGATTACTCATTTTGATACTCCCCATTTTTTATTTCTCTTCTCAAAACAATAATGATTCACCATTCCATCTATCTGTCCTGTTCGTGTATTGTATTCAGGCCTTACACTATGATAAAGCGGCTTTCTCCAATACTATCTTGCCTAATTCTCACAATTTTCTTCCTAGCCCAGTATTAAAATAAAACTCTATGATGCTACTACCTTCATAAGTTATGGATGTCAGGAATTTATCATTCATGTTGTTCTCTAGAATTAAATAGAAGAACTTTTCAACTATTGCATTCTATATAACAAAAAAGCACCTTTTGCCTAAAAAACAATTAAGCGCCTTATTCCTATCTTATAAGTATCTTTTAATAACCGTCTTCAAATAAGCAGTGAAATACTGTTACATTTTCCTCTCTAAGTTCTAATGAAATATTAGGTATTTCTATTTCTAGTACATTCTTTTCAAGTAGTTGTATTCCTTCACTCTCTAAATACTTCAAAATCTCATTACCAATTTGTTTTGTAGTTTCATCGAATGGTTCATATTGTTCTTGCATTTCAACATCATCTTCAACATACTCATATTTAATATATTTTATTGCAGCATATGGAGCGATTGCCGAGATATAAACTAATACCCCATTTAAATACACATTCTCTCTAATATATGAATTAAACTTGGCCGTACCGATTTGTAATCTAGGGTGTATTGAAGATTGAATATATACAGTGAAACATTTTGAATAATTAAAATCTGTAAGATTATCAATGTGAATATCTTTAATTTCATGAATGAATTTATTAGTCCAAACATTAGTATCAACATAATTATGCAAAACATATCCAAAATCACCACAATGGTAAAGCTCTTCAATGGTATTTAAAACTTTTTGTTTCATAAATAACCTCCATTATTTTACCGAGTAGCCATGGATGTTACCCTTTTTAGCAATATGGATCTTCACTTGGGTCCCTTTCATTCATGCTCCTTGAGTCAATTTAATACCGTTTTCTCTTTCAGGCCATTAAGTTTTCTTACTTGGCATATTATTAAAGCTATTTCTCCTGCGTTCACTCTAGCATCTTCCAAAAAAATCCGCATGACTACTAGCCGTTATTAATGCTCATTTTTAGCCTTTTCATTTTCTCAAACTCTAAGTCATACTGCACATCTGAAGGGGAAATTTTTGTCATTTCTTCAAAAAAATCTTCTGCAGAAGCAATTAAAGTATTTAAAAACTCTTGTTTTGGCAAAGTCCAACTCTTCTTTACATTCCCATCTATACTTAAGAGCATGTAATTCTTTGAAATACTCTTGAAACTAAGCAAAATAGGTTGATCTGGAAAATAAGTTTCAGCTGTACCATTAACAAGAAATTCCTCAATCATATCGAGTATATACACCCATAATTGGTCAACTAAATCCCAGTATCTGAAATCCATTATAATGTTATCGAAGTATTTTAAGTAAATGACACCTTCTAAGTAATCTAAATCGATATCTTTTTTTATCCTATTCATTTCATCCGTCTTACAAATATGAATAAAATGATTTTCGAGATCTTTATTTAAATCTCTAATTATTACTTTGGGTCTTTTCATATACGAATGACATATAAACATTTTGATACCACCTATTTTTTATAAAATTATCCAGCTCCCCCTTTTTTACTGGTCAATAAACCCCTTAAAAGTTCCAGCAAGACTTAATCGGACTTCACGCCCATCTGGTAGTTTTTTCTCGAAAAACCCGCTAAAGTCCCAACTTATATTGAAATAGCTATCTAAGAAATAATAAAACTTCGGAAACTTCATCATCATTTCACCCACCTCTTCCAAAAAAGTTTTCAAATTAATTAATTGTTGGATATCCTGTTACGATTTTATATCCGTTTAGGGCATAGATGAGTCCTTTACTAAAACAACCTTTGATTTAGTAAAATCATAAGTAACTTGTTTAGATACCGAACTTCCTCCATTGTTCCAATAAAATAGCAATTGGCGCTGCTCCCCCAAAAGCCCCTATTTTCACAAATAGAGTGAAAACATTAAAGCTTGATATAGTAAGTTGTATGTAAATGTCACCGCAACCACTCTCATATGAAACTGGCTCAATGCGGAAAGCTTATTCCTATATATGATTCGTGTGGGAATAAACTTTAAAAAGGTTATCAATTATTTGCTAAGGATTTTAATGTTTGAATTTATTGGTTGTAAACAATTAGATTCTTTAAGAATCAATCTTCACGAGGAAATCTTCGAGTATTTTCTTTACCGGTTTGCTTGCCTTTGGAAGTATTTCATTTATTCGATGCAGTATGGATGGATCGTTCAATAGCATTTGCTTGTTTTCTAGAGTCGTAAAGCTTCTTAGGGTATCTATACATATCACAAATAGTTCTTCAGCTTCAATGCTAAGAAATGATAGTAATATTCCGAATTCATACACATTACAGTTACTATCCATACAGTATGCCAGTTTTTTCTGCCATTCTATCGGTTTAGTAAGTGCCTTACTTGCTAATTCCTCCCAATCTTTTTGGCTAAACTCTAATAATATCTCGCTTGCAATTATACAACCATCATCGTACCATGCGTTCTCATTTGTATCCGCAGATAAAAAATTATCTAATTCTCTATACATTTTTATCACCTTTCCATTTAAACCTTAAAATCCTGATGGACAAGATGCATTCACACTTCCTGTTGGGTAACCGCTAGTTACATCATCAGCAATTTTGATAACATCAATCTCAATTCCATTTATTATTGCTCTATACCAAAAGGAATCTGATAAGACATTTCACATAGCAGGTTTTCTTGTCCAAATAAGTTACAACATAGCCTAGGAACTCTCAAAGGTCTTCTTTTCCAATAAACTCCACATCAATTACTTTATAACTTTTTTGTACTGGTACTCCTCCAAATTCATGAAGTATTTGAGTAATAACCTTAAATAAACCCATTTCAGCTGACATACCTTTTCCTTTATAGTTTCGTTCATTAATGCAAGATACTTCAACCTTATAACTTAACCCATCATAGGATAAAGTGAATTTACAATCATTTTCCTCTAGCCAAGTTATTAAATCTGTCATGGAAGGAATCCATGTTCCTTGTCTATATACTTCTTCATCACATAGCAACTTACTAGATGGTACAATTCTTCCTCCTACTGACCAAGTGGAATTTTGGTACTCATATACATCCTGAGGATATACTTCATCAGCGTATTTAGGTCTTTTAAATCCTAATATAAATAGTTTTTCTGCTTCTGTTTTGGATAAAGACATTTGTCGGCCCCTTTACTTATTTTATTTTTATTACAGTCCCTGTTGAACTTTCCCGGCAAACTTATCAAGCAAGAATATAATCTTTTATTTTTGATTAACACACTTATATCTCTAATTATTGATACTACTCCCCCGCATTATCCCCAAAAAAGCTTAAATCGCTGTTCAAAATCTTTTCAACAGTAAAATTCTTGCAAGTCAAATCTATAAACATAATTGATAAATCTATCTTTACATCAATAAAATCTTGTTTTTCATTATTTTGAGATAAAGTAATATCTTACCCATAATATCCCAATTGCGGTCTATTCATATCTTTAACATTGGGAATTGTTCTCCAATTGGCGTCTGTTTCATAATTTACTTTATAGCAACACGAAAAAACAATTTTCCAACTACTGTTGTCATCATTATAAACAATCATAACAACCTCATCCCCAAAATAATTAATTTCCAAATCCAATATTTCTAAATCCCAATGTCCTGTATCATCAATTTTTTCTTGCAATTCTTCTATGTTCATAATATATTCCTCCACTTTTATTTATCTCGCATTAACGGGCAGTAATACTCCCACCTCAAAATTCAGCGAAAGCAAAGAAGTTAGGTGGGAGATAAACTGCCCACAAATAGCGGGATAAACTGTCCATACATACCGCGCGATCTTATGCCCCAAAATCTTCCTAACGAAATAACCTGTCCAACTTTATGGAGTTACTTCAATAGTGTACGGCTGCAAATTTGTTGGAGGAATACTTGTTTTAACTAATAAACCCTTTAACATTATTTGAATTTTTCAAGGTCATGATATGGATTGGCTATGTTTTCTCCAATCTCATCAATGGTTTCTTGGATTTCATGTAGTATCAAGCTATCAATATGGTGCTCCTGACTAATGGAATCTTTAATTTTTTCGAAACAACTTTTTAATCCAAGGTTTACAACAATTGATAAGATTATATCCACATCATGATATGAATTAGTATTCCATAACTCACAAAGTACATTATCAATTTCATCTCTTATCTCATCTCTCAATAACTCATAGGTCATTACTTGCCGATCCATTAATTGACTTAAAATCTGTAAGAATACTTCCTTATCCGTATTTTTCGCGCTAAAATCAGTAAGAGCACCTTGAGAATATTGTTCTAATTCATCCACCGAAAGGATATCAGGTAACATCTCGTATTCTTCTAACTTCATTAATTATTTCTCCTTTATTGGAATGTGAACCTCATTTAACGATTGATTTTTTGACCATCTGCAATTGTAAATTGATACCTCTCCCCTTTTGTGATTGTACTAGCTCGGCTGGAGGTGTTTTTAGTACCAGATGGAATCGTTAATCTTAGATCATCAAGATTAATTTACCTTTCATTCAATAGCTTTTCCGTGACCTGTCTTATTTGGTCTCTCGGTAATTTTCCAATGGATATTGTAGCCCCTCTACCACCCGTAACTTCACTAACAGACCTACTAACAGTTGAAGTTTTTACATTCAGAGAAAGCGGAGAAAAGATTTAACTTAAAAAATGCCACAGATACATAATTCCGTGGCAACATTTATATTTCGCTATCTTTTCGATAACTTCCTTTCAATGTATGGATAATCAAGTAATTCAAGTTTTTTTTTAGAAAGATAATTTGATTGATATTGATCCAATTCAGCGTTAGCAATTAAAATGGCATTTTCTTTTCTAATAAGTTGATCAGATCCATTCTCTAGTAATAACAAATTCATTTCAAACCTATTCATTAATTTCCCAATCACTTTAAACAAAACATTTAAGCCCTCATTAAATGTGTTACCGAATATTAGTACTCGAATGGACTTATTGACATTTAGCTCATAGTGACTCCTTATAAATTCTATATCTGAAATGTCTTCAATTTCTATATCCATCGAAAAGTATTTGTAAGCTATATGAATTTCCTCTGTATTTTCTTTTATAGTAACATCTTCATTTAATATTTTTTTGGAGATACTTTCTATTTCTTGTCCCAACGACTTATGACTTAAATCCGATAACAGAAATAATTCACAATCCATAAAATTAACCTCCGAATACTCTTGTAACGACTCTATCTTTAACTATGAGTAGCTCTTTTAAATTCTTTAAATCCCATTTGGATTTGCTTTTCAACGAAAATAGTTACTCTACTGATTTCTTTATTTTTCCACAAATTTCTTTAGCATTAATTTTATGCTTAGAATTCTGCATAAGATTATCCAAGAAATTTTCTATGAAATTTTTTACGGAAACTTCAAATATACTACTTGGTACATATTCAAATCCCATTGAATTAATAAATGAAACACCTTCTGAGATATAAGTCGACTCATTATTCCAAGCAATCTCTATTTCATCTCCAACTCTTCTGAAAAATACATCTGGAAAAAATGAACCAGCTCTACTTGAAAACCAAGAATGTTTAAATTCCCAATCTTGTTTTTTGTCGAACCACTCATCAAATTCATCCTCATTATCTGAATCAAACTCCAAACAATTTTCTAGTAATTCAATAGAATGCCTTCCTTCAACAGGAAGAGGGAATGGTTCAGTACTCAATATATGCTTTAGGTTTTCGCTAAACCACTCGACTATATACATTACGTTCCATTGATAGTTTACGATTGTATCCTTACGTTTATATTGACAAATATCCTTTCCATTAACAAAAAATTGAAAGCTCCCCCATGTTTCACCAATCCAACCTCTTTCATTAAAAGGATTATTGAGAAACTCATATTGAATTGCAAATGTGTTTTTCTCACCAAAAACTTTCACCATGAAACACCTCATTTGTTCTTTGGAAATTTATTGTATTCAACCTTTGTAATCTTACCATTTTTAAACATCTATCTTAATACATCGGTAAGTACTTCTTTTGCAGGATTTTTCACTTCATACGGATGCCAGCCTGTTTCGTCGTCTGGTTGAAATTTAATAAGTTTTCCCTCGTCAACATTATAAAGTTGTTTATTCTTTGAGTCGTTCAATTTTTCTATTTGATGTAATCTTCAATACTCATCTTCAAACAAGCAATTATATATTGTACCCCTGTCTTTTTTAAAGTAATAAGAAAACCCGCAACGACAGCGAATTTTATTGTCATTGTGGGTTTTAAGTTATAGATTCAGACTAGCTTTCAATTCGGAATATTCCTCTTTTACCAGTTCTTTAATTTTGATAAATTGAAGTTCCTCCTCTGAATTAAAACCCATCTCAACTCTGTTTATTTCAACTATAGTCTTAGTTTTGTCTACTGAACCTAATAAAATAGTTATATCGTTTTCCCCAAGGTACACATTAAATTCAGCTTTATAATCAAAGATATTTCCATTTATCATTGAAATATCGAAAATCGGGTTACCTTCAATCACTTTTATCTCTTGCAATGGCATCTCTTCCAATTTTGATTGGTTTACAGCAGTTAGAGTGATACTCCTTAATGTTCCTGTTTTTTCCCCTAAACCTATTTCAAGTAATGAATTTTGTATATTACCTGTTCGCCAGTACACTTTATTTTCAACGTAAGTTTTCTGCTCACCAATTTCAACAGAGAATGGCACATAATAGTCAATCTCTATATTACATTTTTGTATATCAATAAGATCTACTAACTTAAGCATTATTTTCCTCCATTCTGCGTATTATATCGAGCATGTTTTACAACAACAAACGAGTTAAAGCTAAACGAAAAAGCATGAACCCGGTACAATACAAGCCCATGCCCAAGAAGTTACCTAATAAAATAACCTGTCTAACTTTATGGGGTCACTTCACTTAATTAAATCTGCTTCACTTAAACCTATTCCCTATCTATTAACCGCTATATAATGTTTATCATGTGCAGTAATTTCACTACTTCTCTTTATAAAAAGCTATTTATCCGCACTCGGTAGCCTCGCTTAAAAGAAAACGATGGCGTATTAGTCCATCGTTCTCTTATTAATAATTAATCTAGTATTAGTTGCTTCTCAGTATCCAAAAACTCCTCAACAAGTTCTTTTATTGTATATTTTGAATCAGAAGGATAATAAAATGCATCCGATACTTTTCTAAAAAATTCATACATATTTTGGGGCGTATTAAGTATTGAAAAAATATTTTCAATATCCCTAAACATATTATCACCAGAAGAGTTATTATATATCTCTTTCATAATGCTATATAGCCACTTATGATACTCTTTATTCATGACTTCCGAAGAACTGTCAGAGATTATTCTTTTAAGTAAATCATCTACTTTATCTTCTGCTTGTTCCCACGCCAATTCAAGGATATCCTCAGAATTAACAGTAGGATTATTCTCTAGATATGTAACAGCATAATTTGTTACTTCTAAAGAAGAAATTAACTTAAACTGTCTACCAATAAACAAAGTAGTCCAGTTACAATCAAATCCATTTTTCTTAATTATTTCAACTGTATACATTCTTCTATCTCCCCCACTGATTTATTTTTCCTGTAACTTTTCCGTCAGGTATAAATGTTCTATGTGTTACTTTGTTAGTCGTAGGGTCGACCACCCATTCAAACACGCCATTTATTGTTTTTTTCGTCTGTAACACTTCAGGGGCGTTATTCTTAACCTTTACATATTTCGTGTCATACTTCACCATTGAACCTTCTATCTGATACAACGAATCCATATGCCCTTTTTTATTTGGTAAATCAAATCTTTGAGCATCAACTGCATAGTTATCAATTATATCATTGAAGCTATGGTAAAAATTATCTTTTAATGCACTACCCACTCGAGTATTATCTAAAACAGGATGCTTAAGTTCATCCGTCCCCTTAGTACCATGTCCTCCTTTATCAAGCTTATTAGTCTCTTTAACTTTCTTAACAGACCCACCATCAGACGAAGAAGACTGGATTTTTTGAAGAGTATCCTTACCATTTTGAACCGTCTTACTCCAAACAAATCCACCATGTGTAGCAACACCTGCTCCGGCTAATGTAAGAACTGCATTAGCTGGAAGAGCAATTGGTAATGCTGCCCCACCAGTTATTCCTCCTAACAATACGGTTCCAATATTAGATCCTGTTACAAGAGCATAACCACCTAAAATTTCTACAATAGACAACGCTCCTGATAAGACATTTCCCGTAAGCTTTCCAGTTTGATAGGTTAGATTGCTTTCTAATTCATCATCATCAGATGATTTTAGTCCAGTAGCGTTTTCGAAAATCGCATTACCAGCACCTTGAAAAAACCCGATAAAACCTTGCATAACCCCCCAAGCACCGATAGCTATTTTTTGATACCATCGTCTATTGGCTTCTTGTTCTTGTAAAGCTGACGCATTATTCTCGGGTGCCGTTGAAGTGAAAACAATGGACAACATGTAAGCTGGTACACAAGCTTTTATCGATGAATTACGCCGTTTACGTGCTGATGTTTATAAAATTAATAAAGACGGTAAAACAGCAGACGTTGTTTGATTATCTGGCACAGGAATCAATCTTAGAGAAGATGCTAGCACAGGTGATGTCATTGTTGAACAGATTAATAATGCTGGAGCATATGATGTACACTATCGTTATGAAAATTGGATTTTTGTAAATGGTGGTGGGTTAAAAGAAGGCGGTTAGATGTATTTTAATGAATCATATGTAAGTTGGCTTAGATAATGAAGAGAACTGCTCCAATACAAAGGGGATGGCTCTCTAATACTTTTACATGTTCCTTTAAAGTCTAAATTACATTACGGTGTATTTATATTATTTTGTAGCTAAATTGACTTTTTTTACTATCACTACAAACAATTTTCTATTACCCATTTCTTTGCTTGTTCTCGTTCCAATAGGATGGGTTGCTCCAATGTACCAATATTAATACTATGAAAAAATGCCTCTTCAATTCCTTTGATATTTTCTAATGTTGCTCCACTAAATAAAGTATTTTCAAATCTTGATAAACTTATATCCACATTACTTAATCTTACATTGCTAAAATCAGTTGATGAGAAGTTAGTATCTGACAGGTTACATTCTGTTAAATTAGCATTGTTAAATAGTGCTTCCCAAAAATCAGATTTGCTGAAATTAACATTTTTTAAAATTGCATAAGAAAAATTAGTATATCCCAAATCTGATTTATAACAATCACAAGAATCTAAATTAGTTTTTTTATAAGTTGATGAACATAAAACTGATCCATGAAAATCAACATTCTTTAAATTAAGACCATCAAAGATACACCCTGTCAAATATGACTGTTCTAACAAACTTTTAGAACAATCTATATTTCTAAAATCTACTTCATCTAAATTTAATTGATCTCCTTCTTCGCCAATTGTCTCAACCCATCTCTTGTGTAATTCAAACTTACTAGCAACATTACTCCCCATTTACTTCCTCCTTATGGATACCATATTATTTTATCTGCTATTCCTGCTTCATCAATTGCTTTTTTTAGTTGTCCAATATGTTCAGGTACCAATTTTCTTATATCAATAATGACATGATTACCTTTGTCAAATTCTTTGTATATTTTATCCATAGTTCTTTGAACTGTAAAAGCACCTTTTTTAGGTGAAGTATAACCATGAGGATACGATTCAAAACTTTTTACATCCCATTTCAAACCAGTTGTTGTATTAATAAATTCCGCTCCTTTGTATTGGAGCAGCTTCTTTAATATTTTCACTTTTTCTTTTAGCTATATTATTAAAATTATATAGTGAAACGTATAATTTTTTCTGTTGAATTTACTTTATAAGTTTATTCCCCTTTTAAGTCAGGATAAACTATGAATTTTCTATTAGTTAATATAGAATATTTATGCTGAAGTAAAATATTCCCCATCTTGATTCATCAATATTAGTTTAGTATATTTTTTCCTCAGTCTCATATAAAATTCATTTACTATTAATTCACAGTTATCATCACTACTTAATTCTATAGTTATAACACGCTTAATTTTTATATCATGATTTAATAATACCTCTTCAATTTCCTCTTGATAATAATCTTTATCTAATCCTTTTCCTGAATAACTTATCCAAACTGAAGCATCTTTATTCTGAATTGTAAAATCACCAATATCATTTTTGTACCCATTCAAATCCTTGATTATGTCTGTTAAATCCTTGTCTTCTATAAACTCTTCTGAAAATACTTGATAATTTCTGCTCACTTATTTCCCTCCTATTAACTTTTTAAGTTCTTCAAGATTTTGTATAACTTTAACTCCAGTTAACTCTATTCCTGGAATCTTTGTAGGTGATATATTTGGTGCGTAAAGTATTACACCTCTCCCTTCCGGATTAATATATCGTGCTCTTTCATCAAAATACTTAGCAAATGTAGATGATTCTTTAGATTTCTTACCATTAAATGCATCAATAATATATTTATCTGTTTCTACATCAATTTCATCTATTCTACCATTTGGTGTATCTATATTTTTTCTGAATGCTATTACACGTTCTTTTATAGCATCTGCTACTTCACCTTCAATCTTTAATGCAGGATCTTTTGATTTCAACGCTTTATTAATTTTTTTACCTATTTTACAATTAATTAGATAACCATTCGTATTTTTTGTTCATTCTATTGATAACCCTTGTTTTACTTGAAATAATAACCTTTCTAATTCTTCTTTCTCTTCAGGTTTCTCTGCGCTTACTTTTTCTACTTGGCCTTTCAAATATTCATAGAACTCTTGAAAACTTAAATATACCTCACTATCCTCATTAGCACTCGAAGTAGCTTGGTTAACAGAAAACAATACCTTGTTATTTTGCAATTCAAAAAATGCCTCATCAGATTCACCTAAATCATTTGCAAATAAAATTGATTTTCCACCACTTCCGAAACCTTCTTTTTTACTAAAATAATGTAATGCTTCTTGCAATTTATTTCTAACATCTGATATCTCAAAAAAATAATCCTTCATTAAAATATCTAATTCATTTTTATCGGTAATCAATTTGTACTCCATTATGCCTCTACTCCTTAATCTATAATAGTACAGACCCTCGTTCAATATTGAAAATGTCTATCTCATTTTGCACAAATAAGTCTTCAAGCTTATCTGAACCATTTTGTTGAGCAAATAAATATTCTTTTTCTGATATTGGAACTGAAAGCAACCACGCGACTTTTTTCTCTAGAAAATCGATTGTTTGTAACTGATCTTCCCACAGAAATGGTGGCACAAAAAGCATATGTTTCATTTCACTGTTAGGATAATAAAACTTCAACACATCCAAAAATATTTGACCTGGATAGATTGGCATTTTTGAGTTGATTACACAAAAAGCACATGTTGCTAGTACATTTGCATAATCTTTATAAGCTGTTGCACTCGCACCAACAATTTCTACTCGCAAAGACTTTTCATCTATAGATCGTCCTATTGAATGCATATACAAGCCAATAGTAGAATACGATGTAATACCCTCACAAGGTCTATCCCCTGTTGATAAAATATCTATATTACTTATATCATTATCATCCCAATATTTAGAAACAGCAGGATTACCTCCAAACGCTTTTAAAGCTGATTTAGCAATTATTTTACTTTCATTTGGTATCCCCATTATGCTCTCCTCCACTTCGCTAATACTTCTTAATAATTTGTTTTCAAGATTATTTTCTGGGAATTCTTCTGCTTCAGGAGCTCTAACCTCATCAATAAACTTCTTTTCTGAAGCACCAAAGCCTTTATAATTTTTTTGTGCTTGGTTTAAAGAAACACCATTTGGACCAATTACAACATTTGGCATATTATGTGCCACTGTATCATATTCCCAATAACAAACTTCACAAATATCATAGTCATCCTCAATCGTAAAGTACCCACAACATAGACATTTTTTTGCTGTCATTTTAACCACCTCTCTTTACTTTGGAGCATATAATTTAATTTGTTTTAACCAGTAATCAATTCCATCTGCCGGTTTGAAATATGTTGATGCCCTCCATATTGGTTAATAATTCCAAACCCATTTATGGCATTGTCATATCTAAAATATGTCCCTTCATTAGAAACAAAAATTTGAGTTGTTGATTTTGAAGATTTTCCCAAAAAATTCTCTGTATCCTGTAGATATTCCTCTGATGAATCATAATCATGTTTTTCAGCATGCTTTTCTAAAGTACTCTTACCCTTATCATTTAACTATAAAACTTTTTATAACTATAAAAAACCTTGAAAGGCTAAAAGCCAATCAAGGTCAAAGTTTAAATAGCGATTATTATTTATGTATTTCCCTTTCCCATACTTTCTTTCCGTCAGTTAAAAATACTGCACTTGGTGGATCATCATATAAAGAAATTTCAACCAATGAACTTTTTTCTTGTTTCAACCAATTATATACACTGCCTTCGTTATTAATAGGATGAGATAAAATATTACTTACGCTAAATACAGCTGCGTCATATTCTCTATAATTTATATCATCCTCATCTAATCCATTGTCTGTTTCAAAAACTGTATCTAGTTCGCCAATAATCCTCAATCCACTTTCCCATTCTAGTATCATGTCACCATCTTCATAATTTATTAATGTTCCTATTAAAGAATCATACCCCATATGCATCCTCTTTTCTTATGTTTTTTATGGTCTTGATGGTACTATATGAGCACCGTCTTTTCCATAATGTATCAATCCTTTAGTAGTCTCATGGTATTGACCAGTATTACGATCATAGTATTTCCCTATTGGTTCACCAAAGTCTACTCTTTCTCTACCGTTTTTTAATAGTTGACCTTTCCCGGCAAACTTATCAAGCAATTCTTGTGCCGTTTTATTATCACCATAGAAGATGCTCTTGTTTTTTCCATTTGCAACCTCTTGTTTGTAGTTAGGTGTATTAGGAATATGTTTTTCTTGAGCTCCAGCCTTCACTTTTAATGGGTAACCATTTACTTCACGGTATGGACCTTTAGGTACAGAATCTTTTCCATAAGAAGGTATACGATTAACCGTACCCTTACCTCCACCAGAAGACTGGAACCTTTGAAGAGTATCAATACTATTTTGAACGGTATTATACCAGACAAATCCACCATGTGTAGCAACACCTGCTCCGGCTAATGTAAGAACTGCATTAGCTGGAAGAGCAATTGGTGATGCTGTTGTTGAGCAGATTAAAAATCCTGGAGCATATGATGTACATTATGATTATGAAAATTGGATTTTTGTAAATGGTGGTGGGTTAAAAGAAGGTATCTGGATGTATTTTAATGAGGAATATGTGAGGTAGTTTAGATAATGAAGAAATCCGGCTCTTGGGAGCCGGATTTTCCTTAGTTTAATTCTATCTTAACAATCTCAACCACCGTAATCTCTATGTCCCATTAACATGATAGAACTAGCACTTTGATTATCCTCAAGCACTTTTTCTTGGTCTAGCTCTTTAAAGTTTCATTTTTTCATATTATATCTAACATATCATTGTAAATTACAAATTACTATTTTCCTTCAACCATTTTTCTGCTGTTTTTTCTGCTAAAATTACAGGATTATCAGCTGTTCCTATATTAATGGATCTTATTAATGCTTTTTCCAAATTTAATAAACTACTTAATTTAGTATGATTAAATAGTGTCTCCTCTAAGAAAACTGATTCAAAATCCACATTTGTTAACTCTGAATTACTAAAATCTGCTTTATATAAGTTGCTAAAAACAAATCCACTATCTTGAATAATTGTTGAAGAAAAATCGACTTCCATTAAGTCTGCTTTAGAAAAGTTAGTTTCATATATTTTAGTATTTCTAAATGACGTATAATCTGCTTTCGCTTTAACAAAACCACTTTGCGTAATAATTGAGTTTTGAAAACTTGAAGAATACAGTTCAGCACCATAAAAATCTACATTATCAACCTTTATATCTTCTAAATTACAATCAATTAACATACTTTCTGATAAATCTATATTATAAAAATTTAATTCTCTTAAATCAAATTCATCTAGTACTAACTTTTCTCCATGATCTCCAGCGCTTTTAACAAACAAATTATGTTTTTCTAATTTCTTAGTTAAGTCTATATTCATTTTAATTTTCACCTCTTTTTTACGGATAGAATATAACTTTATTAATCCACCCTTTTTCTTTCAAAGCTTTAATTAATTCTACCTTATGTTCATTCGTTAAATCAGTTGTATTAATAATTACATCATATCCTCTATCAAATTCCTTTTTTATATTTTTAAGTGCTTTGTCAACAGTAAAAGCGCCTTTTTTCGGAGAAGTTTGACCATTTGGATAAGATTTAAAGCTTTTTACATCGTACTTTTTCCCAGTAGTTTTATCAATAAACTCTGCTCCACCTTTTGGATTGGAATCCCTGACAATATGCCCCAAATCCCCTCTTTCTTCCAATGCTAATCCTACTTCTCGTTCAATTTTAGCACCTTCAGTTATTTTTCCTCCATGAGATGGATCTCTAGCTAAGCCTTCCAATTCTTCTGCTGTTCTAGAAACTTTGTTAGCCCCACTACTTCCTTTTCCTCCACCAGAAGACTGGAATTTTTGAAGAGTATCCTTACCATTTTGAATTGTATTATACCAGACAAATCCACCATGGCCAGCAGCAGTAGCTCCAGCTACTGTAAGAACGCCATTAACCGGGACAGCAATTGGTATTGCTCCCCCAGCAGTCACTAATCCCGCTGCTAGGGTTAAAAAATTAGAGCCTCCTATGAGGGTAAGACCGGCAAACATTTCTACAATAGACCACGCCCCAGATAAAACATTTCCCGTAAGCTTTCCAGCTTGATAGCTTGAACTGTTTTCTAATTCATCACTTACAGGTGGTGTTAATCCAAAAACGTTTTCGACAATTGCAATGTCAAAACCTTGAGAAAATCCGGGAATACCTTGTAGAAATTCCAAAGCAGCGGTACCTGTTTTTTGATACCATGGTATATTGGCTTCTTGTTCTTCTAAGGCCATTTCTTCTTCAATTTCTTTTTCAATTTCAGCTTCACGAGCTTTATCTTCTGCAATTTTTTGAATAGGCCCTGTCCACTCCATATTTAACCCTTGCGTACTAAATGTGCCTGATGCGGGGCTAAAACCTTTTCCGCTTTGAACTTCCGCAAGCCCTCGCGCAATGCTCGCAGCTAGTTGGATTGCTGTATCATAATTACTACTAGAAGTAGAATTGAATTCACGCAGATGGTTTAGCTTTTCTTGCAGCTTTCGTTTCATCAAATCAAAAATACCCATCATAGCTTGCATGCCAGGAAGAGTATTACTAATTACTTCAATACCTGCCTTTGTTTGGTCAATTGTTCGCATTTGTTCTAGTATTTCTTGTTCGATGACATCAATTGAAGCTACTCGTGATTGGAAATCGTTTGGGAAGGCATTATTTTGACGAATCAATTCTTCGCACAAGTAAATGATTCCTTGCGCTAAAGGGCGGAAGGTTTGTGCAAAGTAGGCTTTTGCACTGTCATACGTTTGTCCTTTCAAAACTGCATCAAATACAAAAGTGTCAATCGAATTGATGACTTGTTCCATGCCTTGAATGGTAGCATTGCACATAGCATTCATACTTTGTGTTTGAGATTGTACTTCTCCTAGATACATGTTTAGGCTCATGACCTCACCTCCAGTGCTAATTTTTGGCGTTGGTGGTGAAGATCATTTTCTAGGTTACTTAAGTTTTTTTTCTCCTTTAGCAACGTTTCTTTTTGATCTTCCAATTCGTTGGTAAGCTTTCGTTCAATTTGCCCAGCATCTTGACGTAAATTATGAAAAAATTGTCCTAGTTCTCTATCATTATGCCAAGTTTCTAATATACGGTCAAACAAGCGATAGCTTCGCCCTTTCCACTGATAAAAATCTGCTTCCGCTTGTTCTTGCTTTTGAATCGCGCGTTGATTTTGATATTGTTCTTCAGACAGACTTCTTAATTTTTCGTTCAGTTGACTCATTTGTTTTTGGATATCTTGACTCATTTTTTCACTCCTACTTTTCTATGTTCGTGTAGGTTGCTATATCACTTGAAAATTCTTTGAAGTTCGTTATCCATACGCTCAAAGTCCTGGGCCACAGAATGAATGTTGTTAACAGCTTGTTGAAAGGCGCTATAAAATTGTTTTGTTAATTCTAAAGCTTGTTGATTTGCTTCTTGTGCTTTGGAGTTGACGGATAACGTTGTACGTGACGATTTTGTTATGGATCTACTTGTGGCACTTTGAATTGTATCAGCAGCGTTTCCCATTTGCGTCGCGATTTGCTGTGCCGTTTGAAAATTACTTTGAAATTGTCCCATCGCTTGAATCCTTTCTACACTTAATAAAACATGAAAATTATACCATATTAGTATATATTTTTATATTGATAGAAATAGAGTATCTTTATTTTGAAGATGTTTTTTAAGTCCGAAAGTCAATTTAATTATAAAAATAGTGCATCATTAACTTTTAATATTAATGGAAAACTTATACTGAATTTACACTTCGTTAATATTCTGTTGTTAAAATTTTACACATAATAACAATAAAGGGGATGATTTTAGTGGAATTGACAATAATAGATGAACAAAAGATAACAGCGTATTTAATACAAGTATCTCAGCAAGATAAAAATTTCTTGTTTCACATTCGGGAAATTGATGATAGATATTAATATTATTGATGAAAACAATAATTTTTTAACTCCCGTTCCTGTTGGATTATTTCTTAGTAAACTTTATAGTGAGAAAGATAAAATAAATTTTAAAAGAGAGTATAGAAATATGTCGGGATTGGTATTATTAGAACCAGTGACACGTGAGGATTCAATTTATGTAAGAGAAATGACAAGAGAAGAGGCAGTTGCATTTAGATACTTAGAAGGTACTTTTCATAGAAATTTAATAAATAAAGTAAAAAGTCCTCTCATATGATAACGGGTTCACTTGTGAGGTGCAAACAATTAAAACACAATGGAAACCACATTAGAATTCTCAGATGAATTCTAATGTGGTTTTTTTGTTATAATATCAATGTTTATGGATATTTTTTCAAAATTCACATAAATAATCACCGATATGGAAATAATTATTGGAGGGTATGTGAATTGATATGTGAATTAAAAGGGAGGTTATCCATCCTTGAAAGACCATTGGTAACGGCAAGAGGTGGCGGGAAGAGTTATATCTATACAAACTTTAATCCTAAATATACTCAAATGGCTGTTACCATTCTTCGCACCTACTATAATTTTTGCTTAACAATAAAGACACAAGGAAAAGAAAAATAAACTCCCGCTCAACAACTTGGGGTTACAAATAAACAATTTACATTGAATGATATTTTATATTTCAAATGAAATCACTCCTGAAAAAGGGGTGGTTTTTTATAAGGACTATTGGGTTTTTATGTTAATATTAGAAGGAACACACAATAACTGTTTTTTTATAAAAAGGGGGAGGCATTGTGAAAGTAAAGACGCTTTTTGCAGTATTTTTACTATGCCTATTTGTTATAAGCGGTTGTGAATCATCAAAGGTTCGAAAAACTCAAGATACATTTAAAATCACCCTGCCTGAAGACATTCCAAGCTTTGTAAAGGAGAAGGACTTCGAAAAGATTGATTGGGATAGAACGGTTACTGTTTTTGATACGGGTACGAGAAATGAGATGGTGGGCAATAAAAATAAAATTGGATTTATTGGTCCTGATTTGAATTCTAATGGAGAACCAGATTTTAAAGCCAATGAAATTCAAAAATGGTTATGGCATTTTTGGGGAGTGGATAAAGGCGAACTGACAATTGTTGGTTATAATGCAGATACTTTAAAGATAACTCCAATTTTAGGTGATGGTTGGTCGAGGAAGAATGGGATAGGTGGTGGCAAGATTTCAGGTGCTGATTCAAGTATGCCGTCACACATTACTTTCCCAGAAGCAGGAAAATGGGCACTTTTGGTTTATATTGATGGTAAGTTATTTGATACATTAGTTTTGGATATTAACGGTAAATAAAAGCAGGCTTGGAGAGACTTCTCCAAGCCTGTTTTTGATGTGAATTATATTGAGAATTCATCGGTGAACATTCTTCTATTTCGCTTGAGATTTGTAATGTGTTTTTATATTTTGCACCTCACAAGTGAACCCGTTACTCATATGAGAAGGTTTTTTATTTATTTGGATGGCATGTTATTCGTACTGATCCTCACATAATACTGATATAAAGGTTTTTTCTTTGGTCCGGTTGACCACATTTTGACCACGAATCATATAAAAACACGCGAAAAAATATGAAAAATATTTTCATGATAAAGTAGCCTATTGAAAGAAAAAAGCACCAGAATCCTTCTGTATCAAGGTCTTTTGGCACTTTCATAGTTTGTATGTTTTACGAAACGAACAAGTTTAAAACTGTTCATTTTTCTCCCAAGATTCAACGATATAATGAGCAACTGTTGGATTGTAACCTTTTCCAATTAAGTACGTAATTGCCGCAATTTCCGTCATAGCGTGTGATACGGATGTATATTTTGCTTCTTTTACCCCGTATTCTACCCAAGGTTTAACGAGGTTTAATACGGGGTGTTTTAAGTGTTGAAATTGTGCAGCATATTGCTGGATTTGTTGTTCAGTTGGTTCAGTTGGTATTGTTGGGCTGGCTTGTGGGAAGCGTGGATCATAATGATACTGGTATTGTGGTTGTGGTTCAGGATATGGTTGATAATAGGGTTGTTGCGAGTTGTAAAACATTATTTTTCCTCCTTCATGACATAAGTACAACATATAATATGGGCGGACAAGAAAATATGTGATGAAAAAATGAGGGCGTGTTACAATAGTGAATTGGGTGAAGATATTATGAATAAACAAGAACAAATTGAAAAAACGATTACATTTGTTAAAAACATATTGGAAAAAGATGCAAGTGGTCACGATTGGTACCATATTGAACGCGTACATAAATTAGCGATTGCATTGTTTGAAAAAGAAGGTGGGAATCGCTTCGTTATTGAAATGGCAGCGTTACTTCACGACGTTGCAGATGAGAAGTTAAATGAAAGTGAAGAAGCAGGTATGAAGAAAGTGACAGACTGGCTGGAGCACTTAGGTGTTAGCCAAGAAGATGCACGGCATATTGTTCATATTATTGCTAATATGTCTTATAAGGGTGGACACGGCGGAACTGTTGCGACGTTAGAAGGAGAAATTGTTCAAGATGCAGACCGACTTGATGCACTTGGAGCAATTGGGATTGCACGAACATTTGCTTATGGAGGTGCAAAGGGACGTTTACTGTATGACCCAAACATTCCACCGCGTGAAACGATGACGAAGGAAGAATATCGAAAAAGCGATGAACCATCACTAAATCATTTTTATGAAAAATTGTTGAAGTTAAAAGATTTAATGAATACAGATGCAGCGAAGGAAGAGGCGACAGAGCGTCATCGCTATATGGAGCAATTTATTGATCAATTTATGAAAGAGTGGAATGCACAAATATGAGAATGTTAACAGTTGAAAATGTATCGAAATCATATGGAGATAAACCATTATTTAATGGCCTATCTTTTAGTATTGCCGAAGGACAACGCGCTGGTATTATCGGTGTAAATGGAACAGGGAAGTCAACGCTATTAAAAATTATTGCGGGTGTAGAAATTCCAGATACAGGGGAAATGACGCATACACGTGGGTATACGATTAGTTATTTATCACAGCAACCAGATTTTAAAGAAAATTTAACTGTACTAGAGCAAGTGTTTCATGGTGATACACCGTTAATTCGTCTTCTTCGTGAGTATGAGCAAACATTATTGAACTTAGAAAAAAATCCAACAAGTGAAAAAGCGCAGGAGTCATTATTTGCAGTTCAGCAGCGTATGGATGCAATGAATGCTTGGGAAGCGAATGCAAATGCAAAATCATTGTTAACAAAGCTCGGTATTACTGATTTCTCAGCGGAAGTTGGGAATTTATCGGGCGGACAGAAAAAACGTATTGCGATGGCGCAATGTTTTATTCAAACACCAGATTTATTAATTTTAGACGAGCCGACGAACCATCTTGATCATGAAACGGTAGAATGGCTAGAAGAATATTTATCACGTTATACAGGAGCCGTTTTACTTGTTACGCATGATCGTTATTTTCTAGATCGTGTAACGAACCGTATTTTTGAATTAGAAAATGGCAAGTTATATAGCTATGAAGGAAATTACGGTGCTTTTTTAGAAGCGAAAGCACTTCGAGAAGAACAAGAAATAGCGCAGGAAGCAAAGCGTCAAAACTTATATCGCCGTGAGCTTGCTTGGATTCGCCGCGGTGCGAAGGCACGCTCTACGAAGCAAAAGGCACGTATTCAGCGCTTTGAAGAATTGCAAAAGCAAGAAGGGCCAAGTGCAAAACAAAACGTTGATATTGCACTTGGAGGTAGCCGACTTGGAAAGAAAGTATTGGAATTAAAAGATGTGACAAAAACATTTGGTGATAAAACGGTTCTTCATCATTTCCAATATATAGTGAAACCAGGGGATCGTATCGGTATTATCGGTGCGAATGGCAGCGGGAAATCTTCTCTATTAAACATGCTTGCTGGTAAAATCACACCGGACAGCGGTGAGATTGAAGTTGGGCAAACGGTAAAAATCGCATACTATACGCAAGAAAATGAAGATATGAATTTAAATCAGCGGATGATTGAGTATATTAAAGAAGCAGCTGAAGTGATTCATACGACAGATGGAAAAACGATCAGTGCCTCGCAAATGTTAGAACGTTTCTTATTCGAACCGCACACACATGGTACACCGCTTAGCAAATTATCAGGTGGTGAAAAAAGAAGATTATATTTATTGCGTATTTTAATGGGAGAACCGAATGTTTTGCTTTTAGATGAGCCGACGAACGATTTAGATACGCAAACATTAACCGTGCTTGAGGATTATTTAGAAGAGTTTCCTGGTGTTGTCCTTACTGTTTCGCATGATCGATATTTCCTTGATAAAATTGCAGAAGAGCTGTTTGTATTTGAAGGGGACGGAAACGTTCGCATCTTCTTTGGCAGCTATAGCGATTATTTAGATGAGAAAAAAGCACAAGAAGCATTGTTAAAAGCAGAAGTTCAGAAAGAAAAGAAAGTAGAAGAAGCGCCAAAACAACAAAGAAAACGTAAGCTATCCTATAATGAACAGCGTGAATGGGAAACGATTGAAGATAAAATCGCAGAATTAGAAGCGAAAATTGAAAGCATTACAGAAGAATTAGAAAAAGTGGGCGCTGATTATACGAAAGCGCAGCAACTCTCTGAAGAGCAGCAGCGAACAGAAGAAGAATTAGAACAGACTATGGAGCGTTGGAGTGAATTATCTGACATTGTAGAAGGATTAAAGTAAAAACAAGCTGCATATGTTGAAATGTAAAGAGAAAACCTTTACACTATTTGGTAGAATCTATTTTAGGAGGGAAAATATGCGCACATCTAATCCAATGTTAAAGAAAGATACGTTTCGTAAAGAGGGCGTAAGTACTTCAGCAATGACAGTCGGTGGTGCTGTTGCTAAAACGTTTATTATGCTCATATTGTTATTAGGAACGTCTGTGTACTCGTATATGCAGATGATGCAAAATAAAATGCAAATGCCAGTGTTATTTGGTGCATTAATTATTGCGACAATTATCGCATTTGTAGCGATATTCGTACCGCGTATTTCACCAATTACAGCACCAATTTATGCAGCAGTGGAAGGAATTGTTTTAGGCAGTATTTCCGCTATATATACAATGAAGTTTGGTGATTATATTATATTACACGCAGTGCTATTAACAATCTCTATTTTACTAGCAATGTTAGTGTTATATGCGACGCGTGTTGTGAAAGTGACTGATAAGTTCCGTACGGGTGTAATGGCAGCAACGTTTGGAATTGCGATTATGTATTTAACCGTTTTCGTTTTACAGCTATTTGGCGTGCCAGTTCCATTCTTACATCAAGGCGGAACAATTGGTATCATTGTCAGCGCAGTTGTAATTGTTGTTGCTGCATTAAACTTAATGTTAGACTTCGATTTCATTGAAGGCGGTGCACGCGGCGGCGCTCCAAAATATATGGAGTGGTACGGTGCGATGGGCTTAATGATGACATTAGTTTGGTTATACTTAGAAATTTTACGTTTCGTTTCTTATTTTGTAAAAAATGATTAACGTACTGAAATCCTGCATGATTGTATCATGCAGGATTTCTTTTTGGAATTTTATAGAGATAAAGACGAATTTTTATATGGAAAAATATTTTTTTACATTTTTTACTACACATCTCGTTTTTTCTACAATAAAGAAAAAAACGAAGAGGTGACATGAATCGTATGATGAATCGAGTTGCGTTAATTGGCAGATTAACAAAGGATCCAGAGTTATTCTATACAAAGCAAGGAATTGCTTATGCACGTATATGTGTTGCGGTAAATAGAGGATTTCGTAATAGTTTAGGAGAGCAACAAGCAGATTTTATTCATTGCATGATTTGGCGGAAATCAGCGGAAAATGTAACAATGTACTGCAAAAAAGGGGAACTTGTTGGTATAACAGGACATATTCATACGAGTCAATACAATAATGAGAGTGGCAAGAGAATATATAAGACAGAAGTTGTGATTGAAAGAATTACATTTTTAGAGAAGAAAAAAGAGCAAGCACCTCAGTAGGAGTCTTAATTGAGAACATGTTACAATACAGCTAAGAACAGCAATAAAGGAGAGAGAAATTACGTGAAGATTAAAGGCATTGAACCGACACCAAGTCCAAATACAATGAAGGTTATTTTAAATGAAGTACTACCAGCAGGAGCACGAAACAATTATACGCGTGATAATGCAATAGAGGCTCCAGAGAGAGTGCAGCAAATTTTGCAAATTGAAGGTGTAAAAGGTGTATATCATGTAGCGGACTTTTTAGCAGTAGAGCGTAATGCGAAATTTGACTGGAAACATATTTTACAGCAAGTACGCGCGGTCTTCGGTGAAGAAGTCGTAACAGAGAGCGAACAAGAACAGAATGCCCATTTTGGGGAAGTGAAAGTGTTTATTCAAATGTTCTTTACCATTCCGATGCAAGTGAAACTAACCGATGGTACAACTGAAGAACGCGTAGGGCTACCAGACCGTTTTAAAGAAGCGATTATGAAAGTGCAAATGACAGCACCAAATGTTGTGAAAGAGCGTAAATGGATGGAGCAAAGTACACGTTATGGTAGTTTTGAAGAGATTGGAAAAGAAGTTGCGGAGGAGGTTGTTGCAACGTATCCAGCCGATCGTGTAGAGGCAATTGTCCAAGAATTATTACAGCAGGCAGGGGAAGTAGAAGTAACGATTACAAAGCGTGAGCCATATAAAGTAACAGAGGAAATGATGAATGATTCTGATTGGACAAAACGCTATGCAGCGCTTGAACAAATGGATCCAACAGAAGAAGATATTCCTGTATTAGAGAAAGCGCTAGAAGATGAAAAAGTATCGATTCGCCGCTTAGCAACTGCTTATTTAGGAATGGTCAAAGGGGAACGTGTCTTGCCTTTACTCTATAAGGCATTATTAGATAAATCAGTTAGTGTACGCCGCACAGCAGGTGATTGCTTATCAGATATCGGTGATCCTGCTGCAATGTTTGTGATGATTAAAGCGTTAAAAGATTCAAGTAAACTTGTACGTTGGCGTGCGGCAATGTTTCTATTTGAAATTGGTGACGAAAGTGCAATCCCAGCACTTCGCGTAGCGCAAGAGGATCCAGAATTTGAAGTAGCAATGCAAGCACGTTTAGCACTTGAACGTATTGAAGGCGGTGAAGAGGCTAAAGGTTCTGTATGGAAGCAAATGACGGAGTACAGAAAAGGGGAATAATAACTATGATTGTCTTTTACGATAGTTGGTGCCCGATGTGTACAAAGGTTGCAAATCGAACGAAGGAACTGGATAAAAAAGGAAAAATAACATTTGTTTCGTTTCGCGATGAAGAAGTTGTTCAGCAATATTGTTTATCAGAAGAGATGCAGCAAAACATGGAGAAACATTTATACATTTATAAGGATGCCCGCTGGTATAAAGGGATTCAAAGTGTATATGTCTTAGCGAAAGTAATTCCAGCTTACTGGGCAATCGTACCTTTTATTAAACTATCAATTCTTTTCGGATTTGGTCATGTAGTATATGATTATATTGCAACAAAAAGGGAAATTGTCCCTGTTGGACATTGTAAAAATGGTGTTTGTGAAATCCCAAGGAAAAAATAAGAAAGTCATGATGTTTCTTTTGCGTCTAGTATTAGAGCGTGATATGATGAATTTGGAATGAAAGTTGAAGGAGAGATTGGTAACATGACAAATGCATACGAAGAATATATGCGCCAAATGGTAATTCCGATGCGTCAAGAATTAGTACGCGCAGGATTTAAAGAATTAACAACGGCAGAAGGTGTACAAGAATACATGGAAAATGCAGAAGGAACTACATTAGTTGTTGTGAACTCTGTTTGTGGTTGCGCAGCAGGTTTAGCGCGTCCATCAGCTGGTCAAGCGGTTGTGCGTTCTGAGAAGCAACCTAACAACCTTGTTACTGTATTTGCAGGTCAAGATAAAGAGGCAACAGCGATGATGCGCTCTTACTTTGATGAAATTCCGCCATCTTCACCATCTATGGCACTATTAAAAGGAAAAGAAGTTGTTCACTTCGTTCACCGTCATGAAATTGAAGGTGCAACAATGGAAGAGATTATTCAAAACTTAGAACAAGCTTTTGAAAAGCATTGCTAAAAAGGGAGAGATTTTCTCCCTTTTTCTTAGTATTGAGGTGAAAGAATGATTGTAACGACAGCTGGACGAACAAATAAAGAAATGACTGCATATGCTGAAAAAATAGCAGCAGATTTGCAAAGTTCTTTTCTTGTGAGAAATGATCGTCCAATTTATGAATTACATGAGCAATATAAACAAGATGTACTTGTTGCAGGGAAAAATCGATTAGCGATTTACCCGCAAGGAACGGAAGAATCGTTCTTTTTTCATCCGAACTCAGCGATGTTTCGTGTGAAGCGATTAATGCGCGGTGAACATGATCCATTTCTGCAAGCTGCGCAGCTAGAAAAAGGGATGACGGTGTTAGATTGTACACTTGGCATGGCATCTGATAGCATTGTGGCAAGTTATGCTGTAGGAGAAGCAGGACAGGTCACTGGGTTAGAAGGTAATCGCTATATGGCGTATTTAATTGAAAAAGGTATTCAGCAGTGGGATGCAGGTGTAACAGAAATTACCGAAGCGATGCAGCGAATTACTGTAAAGCATACGGAGCATTTATCTTTTTTAGAGCAATGTGCTGATCATAGTTATGATGTCGTATATTTAGATCCGATGTTTGAAGAAACAGTATTAGAATCTGATGGGATTCGTGGTTTAAAGCATTTTGCATTGTACAATGATATTACAAATGAGACAATGAAAGAGGCTAAGCGTGTAGCGCGAAAACGTGTTGTATTAAAGGATCATTTTCGCAGCATGCGTTTTGAAAAACATAACTTCTCAGTCTACAAACGAAAAAGCGCAAAATTTCATTTTGGTGTGATTGAAACTTGCTAATTATTAGACAATATGTATAATAGATTATAATAAATTGTATAGAAAATCTTGGATGAAGAGAGTAATTATTTTCAGAAGCAGAAGCGAGCTAGGGATGGTGAAAGCCTAGTGCAGAGAAAATAATGAAGCGCACTTCGGAGATGCTGCTTGAACGGTATAGTAGAGTAAGCCGGGGCTCCCTAACCTCGTTATAAACGGGAAAGTGGTTCGTAATGAACAACAAGGGTGGTACCACGGGTGTAAACTCGTCTCTTTTTTAGAAAAGAGGCGAGTTTTTTTATTGATAAAAAGGAGGAAGATACTGATGGAATATAAAATGAAGTTTGCAAAGCATGTATTCGACGTATTAGAACCAGGTTTATCATTAGAACAAATTGCTGCTTTAATTGAAACACCAAAGCAAGATGAGTTTGGTGATGCAGCTTTTCCTTGTTTTACATTAGCAAAGCAATATAAAAAATCTCCAGCAGTTATTGCGCAGGAACTAGCAAATCAATTATCGCACCCATTTTTTACAAAAGTAGAAGCGGTTGGACCATATGTAAATGTGTTCTTTGATCGTCAAACTGTTAGTAATGAAGTGTTAAATACAATATTAGACGGAAAAGAAGAATATGGACAGTTGTACTTTGGACAAGAAAAAACGGTTGTAATTGACTATTCATCTCCTAATATCGCGAAGCCGTTTTCGATGGGACATTTACGTTCTACAATGATTGGAAATGCATTAAAACAAATATGTGAAAAATGTGGTTTTGAAGTTGTAGGTATTAACTACGTTGGCGACTGGGGAACGCAGTTTGGAAAACTCATTACTGCTTATAAAAAATGGGGCGATGAAGAGCTTGTTAGAGAAGATCCGATTCGTGAGTTATTTAAGTTATATGTACGTTTTCATGAAGAAGTAAAAGAATATCCAATGCTTGAAGAAGAAGGTCGTGCCTGGTTTAAGAAACTGGAAGATGGCAACGAAGAAGCGGTATATTTGTGGAACTGGTTCCGTCATGAATCGTTAAAAGAATTCTCTCGCATTTATGAACTGCTTGGCGTAGAATTCTCGAATTTTCAAGGGGAAGCATTTTACAATGATAAGATGGATGATTTCGTTACGCTTCTAGAAGAAAAAGGTTTACTAGAAGAATCAGACGGAGCACAAGTTGTTAATTTAGAAGCAGAAGGAATGCCGCCATGTTTAATTAAAAAGTCAGATGGAGCTACTCTATATGCCACACGTGATTTAACAGCTGCACTATATCGTCAAAATACGTATAAGTTTGATAAAGCTCTATATGTCGTTGGAGATGAACAAAGCTTACATTTCTCACAATTTTTCACTGTACTAAAGAAATTAGGATTCCAGTGGGTAGAAGGCATGTCTCACGTTCCATTTGGACTTATTTTAAAAGATGGTAAGAAAATGTCTACTCGTAAAGGGAAAGTTGTTTTACTAGAAGAGGTATTAGAAGAAGCAATTACGCTTGCAAAGCAAAATATTGAAGAGAAGAATCCTAACTTAAAGAAGAAAGCTGAAGTAGCGAGACAAGTCGGGGTTGGCGCAGTTATTTTCCATGACTTAAAAAACGAACGTATGCATAATATTGAATTTTCGCTTGAAAATATGTTGAAATTCGAAGGGGAAACAGGGCCATACGTACAATACACGCATGCGCGTACTTGTTCGCTGTTGAAAAAAAGCGATATGGATATTGAAAAACAAGAATTACAGTTAACAGATGATATAAGCTGGACAGTGATAAAACTGCTTCATCGCTTCCCGCAAGTCATTGAAACAGCTTTTGCGAAATATGAGCCATCTCATATTGCAAAATATTTATTAGACGTGGCGCAAGCGTTTAACAAATATTACGGTAACGTTCGTATTTTAGAAGAGAATGCAGAGAAAGAAAGTAGACTTGCACTTGTAAATGCGGTGGCTGTTGTATTAAAAGAAGGGTTACGATTACTTGGGATTGAAGCGCCTGAGGAGATGTAATAGATGTAAAAGAGAATTGCCCCTTTACAATTATTGATCTAAAAAGATAATGGACGTATTTATATCACGCCGTTGATTCAGAAGGGAACACCATTGATTTTTATTGAAGTAAATCAAGGGATAAACAAGCAGCCAAGTGCTTTTTCAAGAAAGCCTTGGCTTTTTTGTACGTTTCTAAACCTCGTGTAATAACAGCAGATAAAAAACCTGTAGGAATCTATTAGTATCCGTGTTCTTCTTCCTATATTTCCACAAGAACTTTTTTTATAAAGAGAAAATTAAATAACTTTATTATATCTGGCGAGAAGCCCCCTACCTCAAGCGTGCAACGGTAGGGGGGATGAATCGCTTTTTTTGTTTTTTTTTTAGTATACGAATAGAAACGTACGTTCTTATTTGATATACTTTGTGTATACATAAAAAGAAAGGAGTGTGTTCAGTGAAAAAAGCATATTTTTCAATTCGTATCTATAAGAATGTACTGAATCCGAAATATGTTGAAGCGATTGGACATGCTCTTTTCGTATTTAACCGTGCGAAGCATTTCGCTTTTCAAACGCAAGTGTTAGAAAAACGTTCTGGTACTTCCAGACGTTCTGATAGTATGCAGATTACTGTGAAATCACGATTTAGTCTGAATGATTATTTTGCAAATAGTGCTGTACAGGAAGCCAATGCACTATTTTCTTCTCAGACAGAATTGAAGAAATTGTATATCGAAAATAAAAATGAACAGATGAAAGCTGTAAAAAAGAAGATGAAGAAAACCAAGTCAGATTTAACAGTGCTGAATAAAATAAAAACATCGTTTATTAAAGGGAAACCAACGTTCAATAAAACGTCCAAAGAACAACAAAGGGGACGATATTTTGTTGTTCAATTTAAAGAGAAAACAGATATTTACTATCATGCTTATCAATTTGAGCATGAATATTTGGATGTGCGTATTCAAACACTTCGTTCTCGTTTAGGTAACCTTGCATTTCGGTTGGATAGACTACAAAAACTACTTCATAGTTTAAAAAACAAAGTTTCTTCTGTTGTATTTGGGAGTAAAAAATTATTCAAAGCACAACATACCGTAGATACTTATGTTCAAAATCATACACTTTGGGTGCAGGATTTTGAAGAGGCCCGTTACAATCAAATGCTGATTTCAGGTCGGAAAGACGCGAAATCAGGAAACTTTGTATTTACGTATAATACGGAATCACAATTATTACACTTTACAACCCCAAACGGCGTTGCAGTTGAAATTCCTAACCTTACATTTCCG
>Ga0102589_1001456_pt1 | contig 32124 bp, 26 predicted proteins | sample AraplaMF_Col_mLB_FD_76858 | JGI IMG/M metagenome (GOLD analysis project Ga0102589, IMG submission 76858) | Arabidopsis root microbial communities from the University of North Carolina, USA - plate scrape MF_Col_mLB | ecosystem: Host-associated > Plants > Roots > Endosphere | place: USA...
TCACCGCCGCCCAGGCGTTCCGCAGGAAGTTCCGCGGCTCGGGTGTGATCTTCTATCTCATCGTGCTCGGCATGATGGTTCCGGGCGTGCTCGTCGGCCTCGGCATGGCGCTGGTCGCCAACACGCTTGGCATCGACCGCCACTGGTGGGGCACGGCCTTCGTGCTGCATGTGGTCTACACGTTCCCCTTCGCCTTCCTCGTCATGCTGGCGATCTTCAACCGCTTTGATCCGAGTGTGGAAGAGGCTGCTTGGTCGCTCGGTGTTCCACCGGCCCGGACCTTCCGCAAGATCACCTTCCCGCTGATCTTTCCCGGCGTGCTGTCGGCCATGCTGTTTGCCTTCACGCTGTCTTATGACGAGTTCTCGCGCACCCTGTTCGCCTCGGGCCGCGACCTGACGCTGCCGCTTGCCATCTACGGCACCTTCTCCGTCGAAGTGCATCCGAACGTCTTTGCCTTCGGTGTGCTGACCACGCTGTTCTCCTTCGCGCTGCTTGGCACCTACGCCGTGCTGATGGGCATGTCCGTCAGACGCGCCAAGCGCATGGCCATCCAGGAGGAGGCGTGATGAGTGGCGTCGCTCTCGTCACCGGCGCGGGTTCCGGCATCGGCCGCGCCATCGCCCTGAAGCTCGCCGCCGACGGTTATGCCGTGACGGTCAACGACCTCTCGCTTGAACGTGCCGAGGCCGTGGCAGACGAAATCCGCGGCGCAGGCGGCAAGGCGGTGGGCGTGGCCGGCGATGTGTCGAGCGAAGCGGATGCGGCCGCTATCCACCGCGCCGCGATCGCCGCGCATGGCGACGTCACGCTTCTGGTCAACAATGCCGGCATCGCGCATCAGGCGCTGTTCGAAAACCTCGACGTGGCCGACTTCGATCGCATGTTCGCGGTCCATGTGCGCGGCACGTTTCTGATGACCAAGGCCGTGCTGCCCGCGATGCTGGCGGCCGGTGCAGGCGTCATCATCAACGTCGCCTCGCAGCTCGGCCAGATCGGCGGCGTCGAGCTGGTGCACTATTCGGGTGCGAAGGCTGCGATCATCGGCATGACCAAGGCGCTTGCCCGCGAGGTTTCGGCTCGTGGAGTACGCGTGAATGCCGTTGCGCCGGGGCCGATCAACACGCCGCTCGTCATGCAGCTTTCAGAGGAGTGGCGTGACGCCAAGCGCGCCGGCCTGCCGCTTGGCCGCTTCGGCGAGCCGCAAGAGGTGGCCGAGACCGTCGCCTTCCTCGCATCCCCCGCCGCTAGCCTTTTTGTCGGACAGACGCTCGGACCGAATTCCGGCGACGTGATGCTTTGATACCGGAGAAAACCATGCCTGCAGAAAACAAACGCATCGTCATCGTCACCGGGGCCGGTATCGGCATTGGCGCAGCAACCGCGAAAGCCTTCGGCGCGCTCGGCGATCACGTCGTCGTCACCGATATCCTCGAAACGGAAGGTCGTGAGACCGCCGAGGCGATCGTCGCGGCCGGCGGCTCGGCAGAATTCCATCGCTATGACGTTCGTTCCACCGCCGCGACGGATGCGCTGGTTTCCGATATCGAGGCGCGGCATGGCCGCATCGACGTGATCGTTGCCAATGCTGGCATTGCGCACCGCACGCCGCTTGCCGACCTCACCGACGAAAAATGGGACCTGACCTTCGATATCGACCTGAAGGGCATCTTCCGGCTCGTGCGCGCGGCCGCGCCCGGCATGCGCAGCAGACGCTCCGGCGCGGTCATCGCGCTCTCGTCCATCATGGGTGTCGCCTACGGTTGGGACGAGCACGTGCATTATTCCGCCGCGAAATCGGGCGTCGTTGGCCTCGTGCGCGGCCTGGCGGTTGAAATGGCGCGCGACGGCGTTCGCGTGAACGGCATCGCGCCGGGCTACATCCGCACCGCCCAGCTCCTCTCCGAAGAGAATTCGCTCGGGCCGGCGGGTGCTGAAAAGGCGGCCGAATTCATTCCGATGGGGCGGCTCGGCACGGGCGAGGACATCGCCGATGTCGCTGCATTCCTCGCCTCCGACAATGCGAGATACATGACCGGGCAGGTGCTGGTCGTGGATGGTGGCCTGCTGGTGGGCCGGTACTAGCCGTCCCCAAAGGACGGAGAACAGGGGCCGCAAAACGGCTCCAGGGAACGACAAACAAACTGGAGAAGAGATATGTTCAAGTCGGAAATAAATCGCCGCTCGCTCCTTAAGCGCTCGGCCGGAGTGATGGCGCTTGCGATGGGGGGCGGTACGCCGTTCCTGTCCTCGCGCATGGCATTTGCGCAGGCCGCCGATCTCGCCGGCCAGCAGCTGCGCACCATCGGTCTTTCCGTCACGGTGCAGGAGCGCATTCTCGAGCAGTTCAAGAAGGAATCGGGCGTCGGCGGCACCTCGGGCACGGCAGCGACCTTCCCCGACGCGCAGACCAAGATCCTTTCGGGCTCGAAGGATTATGACTGCTGGGAGATCATCGCCGAGCGCCTGCCATCCATCGTCATGACCGACAATGTCGAGACGATTCCGGCCGCTTCGCTGAAGAACTGGGCCAATATCCGCGATACCTTTACCACGGCTAGCGACAAGTGGGACCGTTCCGCGCAGATCGTCGGCCAGATCTGGGCCGATGAGGCGCAGACCGTGCTCAACATGGTGCCAGCCGTCTATAACTACGACTCGATCGGCTACAATCCGGATGTGGTTTCCGAGGAAGAGGCCAATACCTGGGCCTGCATCTTCGATCCGAAGTGGAAGGGCAAGTCGGGCCTGAATACCGACCCGCTGATTGCTTTCGGCCAGGCCATCATGGCCATGAACTCGCTCGGCCTGTCCGACGTGAAGAACCCGGGCAACCCGACCGCCGCCGAAATCGACGAGGCCGCGGCCTTTCTCATTTCCAAGAAGAAGGAAGGCCAGTTCCGCGCGCTCTGGGGCGATTTCGGCGAGCTCGTCAACCTCATGGCGTCAGGCGAAATGGTCGTCTCCGACGCATGGCAGCCAGCCGTCATGGCCGTCAAGGCACAGGGCAAGCCGGCCAAGTATGCCGTTCCGAAGGAAGGCTATCGCGGCTGGGCCATCGGTCCATCGATGATCGCTGGCACCACCAACCGCGACGCCGTCATCGCCTATGCCGATTACTGGCTGTCGGGCGAGCCGGGCATCACGGTTTCCGAGCAGGGCTACTACTCGCCGTCCACAAACATCAAGGATGTCATGGCGCCGGAGAAATACGCCTTCTGGTATGAGGGCAAGCCCTGGGTCGGCGCGGAAGAGCGCGGCATCAAGGAAGGCGACCTGCGCGACGGCGGCTCCCTGGAGGAGCGCGCAAAGAACGTCGCCTACTGGCACCAGTGGCCGGAAGAATACGACCACCTCATCCAGAAGTGGGACGAATTCCTCAACGCTTGATCCCAAGACGTGTGGACCGGGGCGCGCGTGGCTCCGGTCCACGGACCGACAATTCGCGAGATGCCCCTATGATTTTCGACCTGGAACTCAAATCCGTCGGCAAGGTCTATGATAACGGAACGCCCGCCGTCATCGACTTCAACCTGTCCGTCACCAAGGGCGAGTTCATCGCCTTCCTTGGGCCGTCGGGCTGCGGCAAGACGACGACCTTGCGCATGATCGCCGGCTTCGAAGGCATATCCTCCGGCGACATGCTGATCCGCGGCGAGCGCATGAACGACGTTCCCCCGCAGCGCCGCCCGACGTCGATGATCTTCCAGAACTATGCGCTCTTTCCCCATATGACCGTGCGCCAGAATGTCGGTTATGGGCTCGATGTGAAGGGCATCGCCAAGACCGAGCGTGATGCGAAGGTCGACCGCATCCTCGCGACGCTGGGCCTTGAGGACATTGCGAGCCGCAAGCCCGACAAGCTGTCCGGCGGCCAGCGGCAACGCATCGCGCTGGCACGCGGCCTCGTCGTGGAGCCGGATATTCTGTTGCTGGACGAACCGCTCGGGGCGCTGGACGCGAACCTGCGCAAGGCCATCCAGAACGAGTTGAAGCTTTTGCAGAAGAGCCTTGGCGTCACGTTCATCTTCGTCACCCACGCCCAGTCGGAGGCGCTGGCGCTGTCCGACCGCATCGTGGTGATGAACCAGGGTCGGGTCGAGCAGGTGAGCCCGCCCCACCAGCTTTATACCCGGCCGAACACGCCCTTCGTCGCGCAGTTCATCGGCCGCAACACCGTCCTTTCGGGCGAAGTTGCCGGCAACGAGGGGGAGGACGTCGTGGTCACGACCGGCATCGGCACGCTGTCCGGCCGGGCCAACGGGACCGTTGCCCACAAGGGCCGCGTCAACCTCGTCGTGCCGGCGGAAGCGATCGAGGTGCATGTGGCGGGCGAGGGGACGGCCCCGGGCGCCAAAAATCGCGTCGACGCCCGGATCGAACGGTCGGAGGTCGTCGGCCATATCGCGCATCTGACGGCACGGCTGGGTGATGGCCGATCCGTCTCGCTGGAAGCCCATGTCGACAAGTACCGCCCGGGCACCTTCCCGGCCGGCACGCCCGTCCTTTTGAGCTGGAACCCCGCCGAAGCGACGGTCATTCCAGCCCACTGACAACTCGAAAACACGTAGGGAACCAAGGAGATACCCCATGGCAAAAGAGATTTTTTGTAGTTTCGGCATCGACGTCGATGCCGTGGCCGGATGGCTCGGCTCCTATGGCGGCGAGGATTCGCCCGACGATATCTCGCGCGGCCTGTTTGCCGGCGAGGTTGGCAGCCCACGGCTTCTGAAGCTCTTTGAACGCTTCGGCATCAAGACGACCTGGTTCATCCCCGGTCACTCCATCGAGACTTTCCCTGAGCAGATGCAGGCTGTCGCCGATGCCGGCCACGAGATCGGCATCCACGGCTACACCCATGAAAACCCGATCGCGATGACCCGCGAGCAGGAAACGGAAGTGCTCGACAAGTGCATCGAGCTCGTCACCAAGCTGTCCGGCAAGCGTCCGACCGGCTATGTCGCGCCGTGGTGGGAGTTCTCCAACGTCACCAACGAGCTGCTGCTCGAGCGCGGTATCAAGTACGACCATTCGCTGATGCACAACGACTTCACGCCCTATTATGTGCGTGTCGGCGACAGCTGGACGAAGATCGACTATTCCAGGAAGCCGTCCGACTGGATGGTGCCCTTGAAGCGGGGTCATGAGACCGACCTCATCGAAATCCCGGCCTCCTGGTATCTCGATGACCTGCCGCCGATGATGTTCATCAAGAAGTCGCCGAACAGCCACGGCTTCGTGAATCCGCACGATATCGAACAGATGTGGCGTGACCAGTTCGACTGGGTCTATCGCGAGATGGACTATGCCGTCTTCCCTATCACCATCCACCCTGACGTCGCCGGGCGCCCGCAGGTATTGATGATGCTGGAACGTCTTTATGCCCATATGATCAAGCATCCGGGCGTGAAGTTCGTCACGATGAACGAGATCGCGGACGATTTCGCCAAGCGCTTCCCGCGCCAGAAGTAAATATCGAGGGAGCGGGTTTGCCCGCTCCCTTGCCCGGTTCGGAAAGGAACGGCGTCATGTGTTCGCTGTGCGGCGTCATCGGCGGAAACGAACATTGGACGGATGCAGTCGCCCGGCCCGGCGTCTTCACGCGCAATGTCGAGCGGCTCGACCGCCGGCGCGAACGTGCCCGGCGCGTTTCGGCGGCAAACAGCGTGCTGTCGGCCTTCGGCATGAGCCTCTCGGACTGGCAAGGGTCTGCATTTGTGCTGGCGACCCGCACCGGCAAAAGCGAGATGATCGAGGACCTCGGCCATCTCTGGCCGGCGGCGGAGCGGCTTTCCGGGCGGTTGTGCGATCCGCTCGACCCGCAGCTGATTTTGCGCATGGAAGAGGCGAACCATGGCTGAGATGCCCGCCTTCACGCCCGTCCACCTGCTGACCGGTTTTCTCGGTTCCGGCAAGACGACGCTGCTCAAGCGGCTGCTTGCCGATCCCGCGCTTGCCGATACCGCCGTTCTGATCAACGAATTCGGCGAGATCGGCCTTGATCATCATCTTGTCGAGCGTATCGACGACACGATGGTTCTGCTGCAATCGGGCTGCGTGTGCTGCACGGTGCGCGGCGAGCTTGCCGATGCGCTGCGCGAGCTCCATTCCAAGCGCGAGCGCGGCCTCGTGCCGCCTTTCACGCGTGTGATCATCGAAAGCACCGGCCTGGCGGACCCTTTTCCGGTGCTTTCCACGCTGAAATCCGATCCCGTCCTGCGTCACCATTTCCGGGCCGGCACCGTCGTCACGACAGTGGATGCCGTCAACGGCTTGTCGCAGCTCGATACCTATGTGGAATCCACCCGGCAGGCGGCTATCGCCGACCGGCTCGTCATCACCAAGGCCGATCTGTGCGAGGACAAGGCCGACCTGAGCCGCCTCCTGTCGCGCCTGACGGAGTTCAATCCGGATGCCCAGCGTATCATGGCCGGCACCGACGATCCGGATGCCGATGCGCTTTTCGGTGACCATGCGGCCCAGCGCGCGACAAAGCTCCAGTCGCCGAGCGGCTTTTACTGCGATACGCCGACGTTGCGGGTGACGGCCGAGGGCGTGGCGCTGCATACGGCCATCTCCTCCTTCGTCGTCACCGTCGACAGGCCGATCGACTGGACCGGTTTCGGGATCTGGCTCACCATGCTGCTCAACCGGCATGGCGAACGTGTGCTGCGGGTGAAGGGCATCCTCGACCTCGTGGGCGAGGACCGCCCCGTCGCCGTGCACGGCGTGCAGCATCTCGTGCACCCGCCGGTGCACCTCGATGCGTGGCCTTCCGGGCAGCGTGTCTCGCGCCTCGTCTTTATTGTTGACGGTCTCGATGCGAACCTGTTGAAACGGTCCTTCAACGCCTTCGCGCTTGCCGGGAACAGCGATGCCCGTCCACAGCCAGAGGCCGCAGCGCAGATCCGGAACGCCTAGAGCCCTTCATGAACAAGCATTCCCCGAAAGCGGTTCCAGCAGCTCCGGCCGTCCACACCGCCGGTCGCCCGAAGCTGCGCGTGCTGGGAACCGCAATCTCTCTCCTGGAGGAATTGCGGCTCAAGGCCGAGGCCGATCTTGGCATGGACATCTGCTTCGACAACAACGATTTTATCGTGACACAGCACAAAGCCGCGCAGGAGCCGGACAGCTACGATATCTACGATCAGTGTTTCCACAATCTCGATATCGTCTGGTACTGGCGGGCCATCCAGCCCATCGAGACGGCGCGCATAACGCTGTGGGACGAAATAAACGATCTGACGAAGACCGGCCAGATCGGTCCCAGCGCCCGCATGGGGCTGGGCGATGTTCCGGCGCGCAAGCTCTATGTGCAGCCGAGCCTCGCGCTCGGTGATGCGCCGACAGCACGCATCTCGATGCTGCCGACGACCCACAATTTCGACAGTTTCGCCTATCGGAGCGATGCCGTGGAGCACCGGCCGGGCATGGCGAGTTGGGCCGCCCTTCTGGACGAGCGTTGGAGCGGCCGTGCCGCCTTGGTCGACGAGCCGGCCATCGGCATCTTCGATGCGGCACTTGCGGCCCAGGCCGCCGGCCTGATGACCTTCGGCGACATCGGCAACATGACCGTCGCGGAGATCGATCAACTGGTGGATATCCTGGAGGCGCGTCGCAAGGCGGGCTTCTTCCGCAGCTTCTGGCGTACGGCCGAGGACGCCGCCCGGTTGATGATCGACGGCGACACCGATATCCAGAGCATGTGGTCGACGGGCATCGGCATTCTCAACAGCCAGGGCCTGCCCGTCGAGCAGGCGGCGCCCGCGGAAGGGTACCGCGCCTGGCACGGCGGTCTTTGCCTGTCGCGCAACCTGTCCGGCCGCATGCTCGATGTCGCCTATGAATATCTCAACTGGTGGATTTCCGGCTGGCCGGGTGCTGTGGTCGCGCGGCAAGGCTATTACATCTCGACGCCGGAGCGGTCGCGCGGCTATATGACGCCAGCGGAATGGGACTACTGGTACGAGGGGCTTCCGGCGCGCGAAGACCTGCCCGGGCCGGATGGAACCGTCCGCATCAGGCGCGGCGCGGTGCGCAGCGGCGGTTCCTACTGGCAGCGTGCCAACAGCATTGCCGTGTGGAACACCACCATGGATGAACACAACTACCTCGTCCGACGCTGGATGCAGCTGGTCGGTCGCGCAGACAAGGATATCTGAGCATGACCCCTCGCTCGATCGCGCAGCTTTCGGTGCTTCTCCAGTCGGGTGCGCTCGACCCGGTCGATCTCGTGGAGGAAACGCTCGCCGCCATTGCCGGCCACCCGGACCAGACCATCTTCACGACGGTGCTGGCGCAGCGCGCGCGAATGGAGGCAGCGGCCTCCCGCAAGCGGCTGGCGGAAGGCCGTTCGCGCGGCGTTCTCGAAGGCATGCCGCTCGCCTGGAAGGATCTTTTCGACATCGAGGGCCTGCCGACCACCGCCGGCTCCCGCGTGCTGAAGGACAGCGCGCCCGCCAGACAGGACGCGGCCGTGGTTCGCGCGCTTGCCGATGCCGGCATGGTGAGCGTCGGACGGGTCAACATGAGCGAGTTTGCCTTCTCCGGCCTCGGTATCAATCCGACGTTCGGCACGCCGCGCAATCCGGCTTCGCCGCAGGGGGAGCACCGTATTCCGGGCGGCTCGTCGTCCGGCTCCGGCGTTGCGGTCGCCGCCGGGCTTGTGCCCGTCTCCATCGGCACGGATACGGGCGGATCGGTGCGCATTCCCGCCGCCTTCAACGGCGTAGTCGGCTACAAGGCGACGCGCGGGCGCTACGCGATGGATGGGGTCTTTCCGCTGGCAAAGAGCCTGGATTCGTTAGGGCCGCTCTGCCATACCGTGCAGGATGCGGTCTGGATCGATGCGGCGATGCGCGGCGCGCCGGCCGCCGGTGTCTTGAAGCGCGTGGCGGTTTCCGACCTCTCCTTCGTCGTCCCGCAGACCGTGATGTTCGACGGCGCGGAACCAGAGGTCGTCGCGGCTTTCGAGGCGGCCGTCGAACGGCTGGCGAAGGCGGGTGCCCGCGTCCGCCGCGAAGCCTTTCCGGAATTCGCCGCCATCTTCGACCTGATGGCCAGGCACGGTGCGCTGGTGACCGCCGAGGCCTACGTGCTTCACCGCGAGCGCATCACGGGCGCATCGGCGGCTGACATGGACCCGCGCGTCGTCAAGCGCACGCTCATGGGTGAGAAGATTTCCCTCGCCGACTATATCTCGACGCTTGAAGCGCGGGACAGCTTGACCGCATCTTTTACGGCCCGCCTCGGCCCTGGCGATTTCCTCATCAGCCCGACGCTTCCTCATGTCGCGCCGGCGGTTCAGCCCCTGCTCGACGATGAAGACCTGTTCTTCGCGACGAATGCCAAGACGTTGCGCAACACGCTGATCGGCAATTTCCTCGACGTCTGCGGCGTTTCCCTACCGTGCGGCACGGGCGCGGCCGGCATGCCGGTGGGCCTCCTCGTCTCGGGCCCGAAGGATAGCGACGATGCCCTCCTTGCCGTTGCGGGTGCGGTGGAAAGCCTGCTTGGCTGACAATTGGGCCGCCGGTTTCGGGTAAAAGCCTTTCCGATTCAGCGGGTTCGCGCCATCTGGGGGAAAAATCCGCGGCCGGGCCTTCCCCTTACGTGAGGGATGTGCCCTTCTGGCCTTTCCAAACACGCTTCGGGCCTTACATTGAGCAATGAACGGCTTTGCGGCTGTCAGGGCTTGGATGCCGACCCGTGACGTCGGGCCGGTGGTGATGTGAGGCGCATCTGGGTGTTGTTTGCGTTTTGCCTACGGAGGATTTGATGCACGCAAACGATGTTGACCTCGATAGCTGCGCGCGCGAACCCATCCACGTTCCCGGATCGGTCCAGCCGCACGGCGCGCTGCTCGTGCTCGATCCCGCCGATCTCCGCATTCTGCAGGTTTCCGCGAATGTCGCCGACATCGCCGGTACGGATGCGGCCGGCATTGCCGCGGTGCTTTCGTCCGAGCTTGCCGCTTGGAAAGCGTCGGGATCTCTCCCGGCGCGCCTCGTTGCGCCCGGCTATCCGCTCGATATCGCCGTGCATCTTCATGATGGCCGCGTCATCGTGGAGCTGGAGCGGGCCGCATCGGAAGCGATGGACGATCCGTTCGCGCGGCTGACCGCATTCGCGCAGCAGATGGCCGGCAACATCGACCTGGGCGATGCGCTTTCGGCCGCAGCCCGGCTGATCGTCCAGCTCTCGAACTTCGACCGTGCGCTCGTCTACCGGTTCGATGCGGACTGGAACGGCCACGTCGTTGCGGAAGCCGGCAACGGCACGCTGCCGTCCTATCTGGATCTGCGCTTCCCGGCGGGCGACATCCCCGCCCAGGCGCGCGACCTCTATCGTCTCAATCCCTTGCGCCTGATCCCGGACGCCGACTATACGCTGGTGCCCTTGCTCGCCCTGGACGAGGAGCAGGGCCGCGCGCCGGTCGACATGACGTTCACGCAGATTCGCAGCGTGTCGCCCGTCCACCTCGAATACATGCGCAACATGGGCACGCTGTCGTCCATGTCCATATCGATCCTGATCGACGGCCGGTTATGGGGCCTGCTCGCCTGCCATAGCCGCCAGCCGCATATCGTTCCCGTCCGGGTGCGCGACGCCTGCAATTTCATCGCTCAAAGCCTTGCGATGCAGATTGGTGCTGCCTCGCGTGCGCAAACGGCGGCCATCGGCGTCGAGCTTGGGCGGCTGCATACGAAGCTCCTGGCATCCATGGCCGATGCAGAGCGCTGGGACGACGGGCTGGCGAATGCGCCCGACACTCTGCTGGCCATCACACGCGCGTCCGGTGCGGCGATCCTCTCGCAGAACGGTTTCTCGCGGGTGGGAGATGCGCCGGACGAGGAGGCGGTGCGCCGGCTGACGCAATGGCTGTCCGAAAACGGCATCGCATCCGATGTCTATGCGACGGACTGCCTGGCTGCCGCCGGTTTCTACGATAGGACCGTGACGGAGACCGCCTGCGGCATTCTGGCGTGCCGCATCTCCGAAAGCGATGACAATTGGCTCGTCTGGTTTCGGCCGGAGGTCATCCGAACCGTCACCTGGGGTGGGGATCCGCACAAGGTGGTGCGCGAAAGCGGCCGGATCCATCCGCGCAAGTCTTTCGAGGCATGGCGGGAAAGCGTACGCGACAGGAGTGCGCCCTGGCATGAGGCGGAGATCGGCGCGGCACATGATCTTCGTGCCTCCATTGTCGAGATCGTCCTGAAGAAGGCCGAGCAATTGGCGCGGCTTGCGGCCGACCTGCAGAAATCCAACAAGGAGCTGGAGGCGTTCTCCTATTCGATCTCCCATGATCTTCGCGCGCCGTTCCGGCACATCGTCGGTTTCTCACAGCTCCTGACCGAGCGCGAGAAAAATCTCGACGAGCGTTCGCGCCATTATCTCAAGATGATATCGGACTCGGCGCTGGCTGCCGGCGAACTGGTCGATGACCTCCTGACGTTCTCTCATCTCGGACGGGCGACGCTGGCGACCGGCAAGGTCGATATGAACAAACTCGTCGAGGAAGTGCGGCTGGGCCTGGCCGAAGACATCAAGGACCGCGCTATCGAATGGCGGGTCGGGGATCTGCCGATGACACGGGGCGACGGCGCATTGTTGCGTCAGGTGTGGCACAACATGATCGAAAACGCCGTGAAGTACACCCGACCGCGCGCGCCCGCGCGCATCGACATATCGGGCGAGACCGTTGATGGCGGCCTTTTGTACCGGGTGCAGGACAATGGCGTCGGCTTCGACATGGCCTACAAGGCAAAGCTCTTCGGTGTATTCCAGCGCCTCCAGCGCAGCGAGGATTTCGAGGGAACCGGTATCGGTCTTGCACTTGTCAAACGCATCGTGGAAAGGCATGGCGGCAGCGTTGATGCCACGGGTACGGTCGATGGCGGCGCCTGCTTCACTTTTTTCCTACCCGTTCTACCTGAGGAGTAACGCGTGTCCGATCTGAGACCCATCTTGCTGGTGGAAGACAATCCCCGAGACCTCGAATTGACTTTGACGGCGCTGGAGAAGTGCCAGATCGCCAATGATATCGTCGTTGCGCGTGACGGCGCCGAGGCATTGGATTTCCTGAATCAGGACGGGGCATTCGCAACGCGCGAACCGGGCGATCCTGCCGTGGTGCTGCTGGACCTCAAGCTTCCCAAGGTGGATGGATTGGAGGTGCTCGCTAAGGTGAAGGGCGATCGGAACCTGCGCCATATTCCCATCGTTATGCTGACGTCCTCCCGCGAGGAGCAGGACCTCGTCAACAGTTACGAACTCGGCGTAAATGCCTTCGTCGTGAAGCCGGTCGAGTTCAGCCAGTTTTTCAAGGCGATCCAGGACCTCGGCGTATTCTGGGCGCTGCTCAACGAGCCCCCGCCGAAGGCCCGGCAGCGTGGCGGGAGCTGATATGGATTGCATGCCTAGAATTCTTCTTCTGGAAGACAGTGCCGTCGATGCCGAACTGATCGAAGCCCAGCTCGAAAGCCTGGAGGGGACGGTGACCCTGACCCGGGTCGCGACGCGGGCGGCGTATGAGGCCGCGCTCGCGCGCGAGAGCTTCGACATCATCCTTTCTGATTTTTCCCTACCGGATTTCGACGGCATGGCGGCGCTCGATTTCGCGCTGTCGGCCGCGCCCGAGGCGCCGTTCATCTTCGTGTCCGGGGTGCTTGGCGAAGAGGCGGCGATTGCGGCCTTCCGCAAGGGCGCGACCGATTATGTCCTCAAACAGCGCCTGGTGCGCCTGCCGGCGGCCGTCACGCGGGCGCTGAACGAGGCGCGCGAACGGGACACGCGCAAGCGGATCGAACAACAGAAGGATTTGCTGGTCCGTGAACTCAGCCACCGCGTCAAGAACAACCTCGCCGTCGTCCTGTCGCTGATCCGCCGTACCGGTCGAAACTGCGCCACCGTCGCCGAATTCGAGGCGAAGCTTGTTGCCCGTGTCCGCGCCATGGCAGATGCCCACGAACTTCTTTTCGAAGGCAACTGGGATGAGACCGAGCTTCTCAATGTCTTCCGCAGGGCGGTGCGCCCCTACGACGCCGATCTGTCACGCTTTGATTTCGGCCGTCACGATCTCGTTCGGCTCGATCCGAAGGCCGCGCTTTCGATCGGCATGGTGGTTAGCGAACTCGTCACAAACGCAGCGAAATACGGTGCCCTGACGAATGATCAGGGGCGTGTGGCGATCGAGTGGTTCGTCCAGGAGGACACGAATTCAGGCACGGTGCTGCACTTCACATGGTCCGAACGCGGCGGGCCGAGTGTCGCGACGCCTGACGGCGAGGGCTTCGGCACGCAGCTGATCAAGACCAATATCGAATATGAACTCGAGGGTCAGGCAAGGCTCGACTACAATGCTCAAGGCTTTGCGGCGGAGATCAGCATTCCGCTTCCCGTGGTCTAGAGCATTTCCAGCCGAAGCGAAGTCGCTTCGGCGTGGGATAATGCGGTGCTCTAGGATGCCTTGTCGATCTGCTCCAACAGGCGGCGATGCAGAAGGCTCAGGTCGCAGGGCTTTGGCAGGAGCACGACATTGCTGAGATCCGCCTGCGTTTCCGGGAGTTCGGCATAGCCCGAGCAGACGACGAGCGGAGTGCCCGCCTTGTCCAGTTGTTCGATGACGGGATAGGAGTAGACCCCGCGCAGATTGAGATCCAGAACGGCAGCGTCAATGCCTTCGGAGACCGCTCGCAAAGCCTGCTCGACGCTGGACACGGGACCGACGACCCTCGCACCGAGGTCGGTGAAGAAGTCCTCCAGATCGAGAGCCAGGAGAGGGTCGTCCTCCAGAATGAGGACGCGCTTGTTTTCAAATCCGTTGTTCACTTGATATTCCGATATTTCCTGTTAGCGAGCGCCCGCTGTAAGTAGAGCCTTGGCGGCCTTGTTCAATATCGGCAGCAAAGTTGTTTCGGTGGGAGCTGAGCACCGTTGGCAATTGGCGGCCGGCTCCTATGTTATGCAAGCGTTGCACCGAAGGCGGATTTTTGAATGGATTTGAAAGCGTTGTCCCGAGACGAACTCGAACGCGAGGTCGTTCGTCTTCGCGCGATGGGGACGGAGGCGGAAGCCGATACGGCCGAGGGCGCCATGCTGCGCGCGCAGGCGCGATACCGCGCGCTGTTCGAGGCGATCGACGACGGTTTCTGCATTATCGGCTTCATCGACGGACCGGAAGGTCCCATGAGCGACTATGTGCATGTGGAGGCCAATTCCGGCTACGAGCGCCACACCGGTATCCCCGACATCGTCGGCAAGCGACTCCGTGAAATCGAGCCCGCCAATGCGGATATCTGGCTGGAGCTGTATGGGGGTGTCCTGCGCACCGGGCGGGCGGTCCGTTTCGAACAGGAATTCAAGGCGGCCGGCCGCTTCATCGAAGTGTCAGCAACCCGTATCGAGCCTGAAAGCCTCTGCCAGGTCGCGGTGCTGTTCCGTGACGTGACCGCGCGCAAGCTTGCCGAGGCGGCCCTGCGGGAGAGCGAGAGCCGTGCGCGCGACAACATTCAACGTGTCCAGCTCGCGATGGCTGCGGGTGCCATCATAGGCACATGGTTCTGGGACGTTCCTTCGGACCGCTTCACGGTCGATGAGGGTTTCGCCGACGCTTTCGGGTTTGATCCGCAGAAAGGCCGAAGCGGCCTCAGTCTTGAGGACGTCATCGAGACCGTCCATCCGGATGACCGGGAAGGGCTGATTACAGCCATCAATGCCGCGATCGCCAAGGGCGGCGCCTACGCTCACCAGTACCGTACGCGACGGGCGGATGGGAAATACTACTGGCTGGAGGCGAATGGCCGCGTCGAGCTCTCGCCCGACGGCACGGCGCTCAAGTTCCCCGGTGTTCTCATCGATATCGAAAACCGCCGCGCGGTGGAAGCCGAGCGCGACCGTGCGCTCGTCGCTTTGCGTGGCCTTAACGACACGCTGGAACAGCGCGTCGAGGAGCGCACCGCAGCGCTGATGCAGACGGAGGCCGCACTGCGGCAGGCGCAGAAGATGGAGGCCGTCGGCCAGCTCACGGGTGGCCTGGCGCACGATTTCAACAATATTCTTGCTGGCGTCAGCGGAAGCCTCGATCTGATGAAGACACGCCTGACGCAGGGGCGCATCGGCGAGATCGATCGCTACATCACCGGCGCGCAAGGGGCTGTGAAGCGTGCGGCTGCCCTGACCCAGCGTCTGCTCGCCTTTTCACGCCGGCAGACGCTCGATCCAAAACCCTCCGACATTAACCGCGTCGTGGCGGGCATGCAGGACCTGATCACCAGAAGCGTCGGTCCCGCAGTGGCAGTCGAAACCGTTGCCGCAGGTGGCCTGTGGACAGCCTTCGTCGATGTCGGGCAACTCGAGAACGCGCTTCTGAACCTGTGCATCAATGCGCGTGATGCCATGCCTGACGGTGGGCGGCTGACGATCGAGACGGGCAATCGCTGGCTCGACGAGCGGGCGGCATCCCAGAGGGGCGTATTGCCGGGACAATATGTTTCTCTCTGTGTCAGCGACACGGGGAGCGGTATGTCGGCGGATGTGGTTGCGCGGGCATTCGATCCCTTCTTCACCACAAAGCCGATCGGCCAGGGAACGGGCCTCGGATTGTCCATGGTCTACGGCTTTGCGGGTCAGTCCGGCGGCGCTGTGCGCATTTATTCCGAAGTCGGCAAAGGAACGATGATCTGCATCTATCTGCCGCGTCATGCCGGCGACCAGCAAGAGGAGGAGCCGCAGTTGGAAAACGATCCGATCCCTGTGTCAGATACGCTAGGCACGATCCTGGTGGTCGACGACGAGCCGCTCGTCAGGATGGTCGCTGTGGAAATTCTCGAGGACCTCGGCTACGTGGTGCTTGAGGCGGGCGATGGTCCATCGGCGCTCAAAATTCTCGAGGCCCGGCCGGACATCTGCCTCCTGGTGACGGATGTGGGCCTGCCGAACGGCATGAACGGCCGCCAGCTGGCCGATGTCGTGCGCGAAAAGCGGCCGGAACTCAATGTGCTCTTTGTCACGGGTTATGCGGAAAATGCCGTTTTGAACCACGGCCATCTGGAGCGCGGCATGCAGGTGGTGACGAAACCGTTTTCCTCGGAAACCCTCGCACGCCGTGTTAAGGACCTGATCGGCGGAGCGGCGGCATAGCCGTCCGTCAGTTATCCAGCTCCGATTCCAACAAAGCCATGCCGCGATGGAACGAGGCATGGCGCCTGAATTCGAACGACCGAGGCACATGGCTTACAGCGAACGACGCTTTGAACTGAGAGACCGGACACGCGACGGCCACGAGCGGCTGGACGCGGCCGTTGGCGCGTTTGACAGCGTGCAAAGCTATGGCCGCTATGTCGGCTTTCTCGGCATATTCCGAGCTACGATGGATGACCAGCTGGCTGGTGTCGCCTGGCCCGCTCAGTGGCGATGGCGGCCCACCATGGTCTCGGCAGCGTTGGCTCAGGACGCGCAAGATCTGGGGCTGGAGGTCGCCCGATCAATGAAGGTGGTGATCGACCTCAAAAAGCCCAGCGCCTTGCTCGGCGCCCTTTATGTGCTTGAGGGATCGACCCTCGGCGCCCGCGTTCTAAGGCGGCGTGCTGCGGATCTGGGCATGACCGACGGATTCGGCGCGAGACATCTGTCCCTTATGTCAAATGATATGGCGCAGTGGCAGTCATTCCTATTATTGTTGGACGAAGCAGGCGATTTCGAACTGGACCAGGCGGCCGCGACGGCCAACCAGGTCTTTGCCCTGGCCTTGCGTTGCTTTGAAAGTGGTCGTGTTGTCTATCAATGATGCTGTAAACCTGAGTACATGCGATCGCGAGCCGATCCACATCCCCGGCAGCATTCAGCCGCATGGGTGCCTGATTGCGTGCGATATAAGCCTGACGCGGATCGAGCGTGCGTCGGCCAATGCCGCCGATATTCTCGGATATCCCGGCAATCTTGTCGGTCGGGACGCTGCCGAAGTGCTCGGCGAGCAGTTGCTGCACGACCTTCGCAACGCCATGGCTGCAACAAACTCGGCATCGCGGCCGGCGCTCATGCTGGATGTAGCACTTGGCGAACGTGTCTTCGATGTCGCGATCCATCATTACAAGTCTGCGGCCATAATCGAATTCGAGCTTGCACCATCTGTTGGCCAGCCCTTGCACATCGCCCGTGAGATGATTGGCCGGATCAGCGATGTTACGGAGGTGGAACGACTCGTGCAACGCGCAGGGCGCGTCGTCGCCGGCGTCACAGGATATGACCGGGTCATGGTCTACCGCTTTGAACACGACGGTTCGGGCAAGGTGGTGAGCGAAACCAAACGTGCGGATCTGGAGAGCTTTCTCGGGCAGTATTTTCCCGCGAGCGACATTCCGCAGCAGGCTCGAACGCTCTACCTCAAGAACACGATCCGGGTCATTGCGGATGCCAGCGGCAGCCGCGTACCGATCGAGCCCGTCCTGGATGCCTCCGGTGAACCGCTCGATCTCAGCTTCGCGCATCTGCGCAGCGTATCGCCGATCCATTGCGAGTATCTGCGCAACATGGGCGTTGCCGCCTCGATGTCCATCTCGATCGTGCTCGACGGCTCCCTGTGGGGGCTGATCGCGTGCCACCACTACTCGCCGCGCGTTCTACCGATGGCGCAGCGTGTCGCGATGGAGGTGTTCGGCGAGTTCTTCTCCCTGCACCTCAAATCGCTCAAGGAGCGCCAGCGCGTAGCCGCCGTGGCGGGAACGCGCGAGGCGCTCGATCGCTTTCTGATCCTTTCCTCCCATCATGAAGATCTTGGCGCCCTGCTGCGGCAGAGCCTGCACGAGTTTTCCCGACTTCTGCCCAACGATGGCGCTGGCGTCATGTTCGACGGCCAGTGGACAGGTACGGGCTCCACGCCGCCGGATGATGCGCTGCCTGCTCTTCTCGATTTCGTGCAGCGCGTGGGAGAGGGTCGTATCTGGGCGACCCACAGCCTGTCTCAGAGAATGCCCGAAGCGAGCGCCTACGGCGACCGCGTGTCCGGCGTGCTCGCCATTCCGCTGTCGCAGACGGGATCGGACTGCCTTTTCTTCTTCCGCAAGGAACTCGTCCAGACGCTGAATTGGGCGGGCAATCCCGATAAGACGTACGAGACCGGCCCGCTCGGCGATCGTCTGACACCGCGCAAGAGCTTCGCGATCTGGAAGGAGACGGTGAAGGGACAGGCGCAGTCCTGGGCCGAATCCGAGCGCGAGATCGCCGAGATTGTGCGCGTCGCAATCGTTGAAATCGTTCTTCGGCAAAACGAGCTGATGGCCGGCGAACGGCGCAAGTCGGAAGTGCGCCAGCGCATGTTGAACGAGGAACTGAGCCACCGGGTGAAGAACATCCTGGCGGTCATCAAGTCTCTGGTGACGAGCCCCCAGCACCACAAGAATACGCTGGAGCAATATGTCGCGACGTTGCAAGGACGGATCGAGGCATTGGCCATCGCACATGACCAGGTCGTACGCGGCGATGGGGGCGGCATACTCTCCGAGCTTCTCGATGCCGAACTCAGGCCCTACCGGGCCAAGGAGGCGACGATCGTCCTCGAAGGCCCGGCGATCTGGCTGGACAGCCGCGCTTTTTCCGTCATGGCGCTGGTCTTTCACGAACTTGCTACCAATGCCGCGAAGTATGGTGCCCTTTCGGCGCCGACCGGCACTGTCGCTGTGACGTGGGAGATGACGGCGGCGGGAACCTGCGAAATCCACTGGCGAGAGCAAGGCGGACCGGTCGTCACCATTCCCTCGCGCAGCGGGTTCGGCAGTGCCCTTATCGATCGCAGCGTGCCCTATGACCTTGGCGGCGAAAGCGTGATCAGGTTCGAGCCGTCGGGCCTCGTTGCGGAATTCCGCATTCCCCCGCCGCATGTGAAACTGACAGCGTCCAAGGTGGAAACGACGATGCGGGCCGCCGAGCGCGCTCCGGAGGCCGCCGACACACTGGCCGCGGCCGATCCTTCGGTTCTGATCCTGGAAGACCAGATCCTCATCGCGCTGGATCTGGAGGCGATGCTTGCGGACGAGAGACTGACCAGAGTGATGACGACGAGTTCAATCCGGCAGGCAATGGCACAGATCGAGACCGAGGCACCGGACGTTGCCATCCTGGACATCAATCTGGGGCAGACCACATCCTTCCCCGTTGCCGAGGAGCTTCGGCGGAGATTCATCCCGTTCGTCTTCGCGACCGGCTACGGCGAAAACGCACAGCTCCCGGAAGAGCTTGCGGGTGTCCCGATCGTTCATAAACCCTACAGCCGAAACACCATCGTTTCGGCGCTGACGTCTCTCCTGCAAAAGCGATAGCGGCACGCTCGACTTACGGCAGGGATGTGAGCGGCCCCACGATAATGAGCGTCGCGAGCGACAGGATGACGGCCGGTGTGGCAACGACTGCGCCGATTTTCAGGAATTGCCATGCGCCGATATGCAGCCCTTCCCGGCGCAGCGCCGTCAGCCACAGGATGGTGGCGAGAGATCCGGTGACGGACAGGTTGGGGCCGAGGTCGACGCCGATCATCGTGGCCGCCGATACGAGTTGCGGCATGTCGGCCGTGTGAAGGGCGCTTGCCGCCAGAAGCCCGACCGGAAGGTTGTTCGCAAGATTGGAGAAGAGTGCTGCGGCAGTGCCCGATGCGAAGGCCGTGGCGTAGACGCTCTGCGCTGCGCCCTGCACGATCCAACTGCCGATCAGGGTATGAAGACCGGTGGCTTCCGTCGCTTCGACCACGACGAAGAGGCCGGCCACGAGGAGAAGGGCGGTCCAGGAAATGCCACGGAGGATTTCGCCCGGTCCCTCGCGATTGGCGATCAGGATCAGGGCGGTCGTCACCGCGCCGGCGAGGAACGTTGTCAGGCCGAGATCGCCCCCGAGCGCCGACACCGCCACAAGCAGAACGGCGGTGACGCAAAGCGCCAGGCCGGCAAGCCGCGCCTGGCGTGTCAGTGAAACGACTTCGACCGTGGTGGAGACGGTGTCTTCTGCCAGCGCCTTGCGCTGTGTCCACCAGAGTGCGGCGAAGGTGACGAGGATGGCGACAATGGAGGGAAGCGCAAACAGGCTCAGCCAGTGCAGCAGCGAGGGCATGGTACCGTTGCCGAAGACGACGAGATTGGCCGGATTGGAAATGGGCAGCACGAAACTCGCGGCATTGGCGATGAAGGCGCAGATCAGCAGGTAGGGCATGGGATCGCGCACCTTCGCCGCCTTGCACGCGGCGTAGACGGCGGGCGTGAGGACGACGGCGGTGGCGTCGTTCGAGAGAAACGCGGTGACCAGAATGCCGCATCCATATATCAGCACGAAGAGCCGACGCGGCGAGCCGCGGGCATGCGACGTGGCGAAGGCGGCCAGCCAGTCGAACAGCCGTTCGCGGCGCGCGATCTCCGACAGCAGCATCATGCCGATGAGGAAGAGGTAGACATCCGTACCTCGCCCTACGGCCTCCAGCGCCGTGGATGGCGCAAGCGAGCCGACAACCACGAGCAACGTGGCGCCGGCGAGCGCCCAGACGGCCTCCGGCCAGGCGAAGGGACGAAGGACGACGCCGGTCACCGTAAGGCCCGCGACAATCCAGGTCAGTGAAAAGGTGCTCATAAACGTTCTCAGGAGGGCGCGGTCATCGCGTTGCGGTGGTCTCCCTCGTCGTCCGACCGTGCCGGCGCGATCAGGCGATGCGCGGTACAGAACACGACGAAGGCCAAGATCGACACTGCGCCATGGACCCAGTAGGCCAAGCCGTAACCGCCGATATCGGTCAGCCATCCCGCTACCACATTGCTGAGCGATGCGCCAATCCCCTGCACCGTCATGACGGCGGCAAGGCCCACGTTAAAGCGCCCGGTTCCCGCCAGGATGCGTTCCGCGGCAATAGGAGTGGCAATGCCGATGAGGCCGGCGCCCACGCCGTCGAGGATCTGCACGGGGTAGATCCAGGCAAAGCTCGAAAACGTGCCGGCAAGGGCTCCGCGGATGGGAAGTGCGGCAAGGGCCAGGAGAAAGACGCTTGCCAGGCCGAACCGGCGGATGAGCAAGGGGGCCGCCACCGCCATGACGATCATGGAAAGCTGTGCGACGCCGGTGGTGATGGCGGTCGTTCGGAAGGGGGTGCCAAGCTGGATGGAAAAATCCTGGGCGATCAGCCGGCTGATGGGTGCGTTGCCGAAGTGAAAGATCATCAGCGTGATCGCGAGAAGGATCAGCCCCTTACGGCTCACCAACACGGCAAAGCCTGATGGTCCCGGCTCGCCTTCGTCATGGGCGAGGCCACGCGCCACCGCATGGTCGACCTTGGACGGATCGATGGCAAGGACGGCGACGATGGTGGCCGCGGCGGTCAGGATCATCATCACGATGACGCCCATCTCGCCGTAATAGCTGGTTGCAACGTAGATCGCCGCCAGCGAGACCACGTTTCCGGCATGGTTCCAGAACTCGTTGCGCGCGACCTGATCGGAGAAGCGGCGTTCGCCGACAAGACCGAGCGTCAGCCCCATCAACGCCGGGCCGATGACCGCGCCGACGATGGCGGTCGCCGACTGGCCGCCGAAGACGGACGCGTTGGACGGGCTGGCCAGCGTCCAGAGGGCCGCAGCCGTGACGAGCAGCACGGGAAGGATGATCAAGGCGCGCTTATGCCGTGACGCATCCACCCATGCGCCGAAGAGCGGCGTTGCGATCATGCCGAGTACGCCGCCAAGCGTTGCGACGAATCCAAGCGTCATCGAAGACCAGCCGCGGGTGGCGAGAAAGCCATCCAGGAACGGCCCCAGGCCGTCCCGGGCATCGGCCAGGAAGAAGTTCAGGACGGCGAGCGCGACGAGCGAGCGGCCGGCAAGTGTCGATGGCGTGGACTGCATGCGCGGCGGCCTCGATGAAGCGAGATGAGTGGAAAAAGCCTCCTGAAATGGACAGAAGGAAAAAAGGTTCCGCGCCGCCGAAAACGGCTATCCATCCAAAACGTGGCGGATCTTCTCGGCAAGCTGGTCGAGGCTGAATGGCTTTTGGAGCAGGTGCGTGCCGGGGTCGAGGATGCCGTTATGGACCACGGCATTGCGCGTATAGCCGGTCGTATAAAGCACCTTGAGATTGGCGACCTTGGAGGCTGCGATTTCGGCAAGCTCGCGACCGCTCATCTGCGGCATGACGACGTCCGTAAACAAAAGGGTCGGCTTCAATCCGGCATCGAGGAGCGCCAAGGCCGCAGGCCCGTTCGCGGCTTCCGCGACGGTATAGCCAAGTTCGCGAAGCGCTTCGGTCGAGAAGGTGCGGACGCGCTCGTCATCCTCCACCACGAGAACAAGTTCGTCTCGCCTGCCGCGCGCCGGCTCATTGCCGAGCGGTGCGAGGTTCTTGGTTTCGCCGGTGCCGTAATGACGGGGAAGGTAGATCTTCACATTGGTGCCGTGTCCGAGCTCCGAATAGATCCTGACATGCCCGCCCGATTGCCTGACGAAACCGAAAACCTGGCTGAGGCCGAGGCCGGATCCCTTGCCCACTTCCTTGGTCGTGAAAAACGGATCAAACGCTTTGGCCAGCGTGTCTTTCGTCATGCCCGCGCCGGTGTCTGTCACGGCGATCATGACATATTGACCGACGGACATGGAATGCTCTCTGGCATAATCCTCGGCGATGAAGGTGTTGGCGGTTTCCACCGTGAGCTTGCCGCCCTGGGGCATTGCATCGCGGCCGTTGACGGCGAGGTTGAGGATCGCATTCTCCAGCTGGCTCGGATCGGCGTTGATCCTCCACAGCCCGGCGGCCATCACGGTCTCCACCTGGATCTGTTCTCCAAGCGCGCGGGCCAGAAGCTCCGTCATGCCCGAAACCATGCGGTTCGGCTCGATCACTTCGGGCTGGAGCGGTTGCCGGCGGGAGAAGGCCAGGAGGCGCTGGGTGAGGGCGGCTGCCCGGTTCGCGCCGTCCTTGGCCGCCTCGATGTAGCGGCTGAGGTCGGTCTCGCCGCGCGCAAGCCGCCGTTCCAGAAGGTTCATCGCGCCGAGGATGACCGCAAGCATGTTGTTGAAGTCATGCGCCACCCCGCCGGTCAGTTGGCCGACGGCTTCCATCTTCTGCGCGTGGCGAAGCTGGGCTTCGGCTTCCATCAGCTTGGTGGTCCGCTCCTCGACCGCCTTTTCGAGCTCTTCGCGCGAACGGGTGAGGACCTCCCGCGCGTCGACGATGTCCTGGATATCCGTGCAGGAGCCGAACCAGCGCGTGATGTTGCCCGCGTTGTCGCGTACCGCCTGCGCGCGGCCAAGCACCCAACGGTAAGTACCTGATTTGTGCCGGAGGCGGTATTCGATGTGATAGGGCTCGCCGGTCGTCAGGCATTGACGCCAGACGTTCCAGGCGCGCTCCTGGTCGTCGGGGTGGAACATGCCGTTCCAGCCTTCTCCATCCGTCGAACCGACGGGAACGCCGGTGAAGTCGTACCAACGCTGATTGTAATAGTCGTGATGGCCATCCGGCAGCGTCGACCAGAGCATCTGGTCAATCGAGTTGGTGATGGCGCGAAACCTTTCCTCGCTGTCGCGCAGGGCGGCCTCGGTCTTCTTTCGCTCAGTGATGTCGAAGCTGACGCCGGGAAAGCGCAGGACGGTTCCATCCGGGGCAAGCGTCGGCCTTCCTTCGGCGATCACCCACCGGCTCGTACCATCCGGCTGCAACAGCCGGTACTCCTGCGAGAAATTTTTTCCGGTCTTCATCGCCGTGTTGATGGCGTCTCGGACCGCTGGCAGGTCGTCAGGGTGCAATCCAGCGAAAAATTCGGCGATCGGCGCGCCCGCGGCGGCTCTCTCCCGCGGAACACCATAGAGTTTGGCAAAGCGCGCGTCCGCGATGATCGTGTCGTTCGGGACGTCCCAATCCCAGGTCCCGACCGTGTTGGAGGCGCCCAGCGCGAATTCGAGCCGCTCTTCACTGGCGCGAAGCGCGCGCTCCGCCGAAAGGCGCGCCGTCGTCTCGTTGCCCTGGTTGAAGATGCCGAGAACGCGATCCCTGTCATCGACGATCGGCGCAAAGCTGTAGTCCCAATGGGTCTGCTGCACGCGGCCGCCGCGCTCCATCGGCAGCATCTGGTCGGCGACGGAAAATCCCTTGCCCGTCGTCATGACCGCTGCCAATTGCGGCTGGATCACATGCCATATGTCCGCCCAGACATCACGGGCCGGCCGCCCCAGCGCCCACGGATGCTTTTCCCCGGCAATGGGCGCCCAGGCATCGTTATAGATGAGCCGCAACTCGTCGCCCCAGTAGATGGCAGTGGGCAGAGATGTGTTTAGGCACAGATTGACCGCCATCCGCAATTCCGATGGCCATTCGGACGGGTTGCCCAAGCCATGGCTGCCCCAATCAAGCGCCTGGACATGTCGGCTCATTTCACTGGTCGGCTCTGCGGGGATCGTCATCAGGTGATCTCGTATATTTTGTTCGACGTATATGGGCTTCGATCCCGGTTTGGAAAGCACATTTGCAAGAGTTTCCGATCCGTTACATCTGTTTCGGCAGAATGGCTGATGCCGTTGCGAATGAGACCGCGTCGGCCGCTGAAAATCCGGGCGCGGTGAGACCAGCACGATGCCGCGCGGCCTTGCACGAAACTGCCGACGATATCGCGGAAATCACCGCCGCAGTTAGCGACGCCGCGGGGGACTTGATATCTCCGCGAGACTCCCCATCTAACGCTTACAACCCGTCATCGATGACTGCCTGCAGCGATAACCCCCTCGTCGCGCGTTCGTAGTCGTCCGGGTCCAAAGGGCGCTCCCCGAAAGGGTCGAGCGCCCTTTTTGTTCTGGACGCGGCGACTTGTTCTGCAGGTGACGATGGGCCTTCGAGTTCCCGCGCCGCATTTCATGTGCGGTTGTGCACGATCCGTCTGGCGAGAACCGCACGCGGAATGTAGGCTGCCGACATGGATTCGCGCGTTCCATCCCCTCGACCGGCCGCCACGCCGGTACCGCAGCTGCCGGGCTGGATCCGCTCGCGCGGGGGCGAACCTAATGAGAGCGATGCCGCTTTCGCCGCCGGCGTCGCCCTGAAAGCACTCGACGACCTCGTGCGTTCTGCGCCCGTCTGGGCCGGCTGCTGGCGCGCGCGGCAGGCCTTGAAATGCGCAGCGGTTGCAGTGCGTCTGATGGGACGCAACGAAGAGGAGGCGGGACTGCGCGACGCCGTGCTCCTGACATCGGCAGGCGACGATCCGGGCCCGGCCGGGCGCGTCTCTGTGGCGTTCCGGCGGATTGCGGCGCGAAAGCCCGGCTTTTCCTCCAAGACCGTCGGCGAACTGGCCGACCTGTTTGGCCTCGCCGCCGACGAGCGGCTGCTGGCGGCGGTCGATCATGCGGATGCAGCGCTGCAATCGGGCCGGGCACCGCCCTTCGCTGCGGCTGCACTGGTGACGGCGATCATGCGTGACCGGCCCGATGGCGAGATGCTGGCCTGGGCGCTGGCCGACCTGCTCATCGCGCGCATGCTCGACTGGCCTTCCGCGGTGCCGCTCTTAATGGCGGAGCGTTACGGAGCGGCTTTCCGCACGCCGGCGGGCCGAGGGCGCGTGCAGCCCGGCGAACCCGCTTTTGCCGGCGCCGTCTGCGTCGCGCTTGCCGAGGGGGCCACGACCGCCCTGCGGTCTGCCGGCGAAATCGCGCATCGCGCCGAAGCACTTCTCGCCGTCGCGCCGAAGGTGCGCACCAAGGGAGCCGCGCCTGTTATCGCAAGGCTGCTCGATGACGACGCCGTGCCGGCATCGGCGCCCGGCAGCAACCTGTCCCGCTGGGCCGCCACTCGCCTGTTCGAACGATTGGAAGGTTTTGCCGCCGTCCGGGAGCTTTCCGGGCGCGCATCCTTCCGGATTTACGGGCTGTGACGATGGACGCACCTGACGGCACGAAGGCACGGCGTGGCCGAAAATCCAGGGCGCAGGACCAGCAGTCGCTCGACCGGGAGCTTGCCGACCTGCCTGCCGAGCTGCGCTGGCGCGAGTGGATGCTGCGCGTCGAGGCGGTCCTGTTCGCCGCGGCCTCGCCCGTCGGCCGCGAGACGCTGTCGCGCGTCGTCGGCAAGGATTGCAGCCTCGATCTCCTGATCGACGATCTGCAGGAGGAACTGCGCGGCCGACCCTACGAGATCGTGTCGGTCGCGGGTGGCTGGCAGCATCGAACGCGTCCCCGTTACGCGGAGACGGTCCGGGCGTCGCAGGCGCCGACGCGCAGCTCATCCGCTGCCTTATCGGACTTCGAGGCCATGGTGCTGATGGCGATCGCCTATTTCCAGCCGGTGACCCGAGCCGAACTGTCGCGGGTTTTCGGCAAGGAGATAAGCCGCGACACGATCGCGTCCCTGCGCAATGCCGGCTTCCTTGCTTCCGGCCCGCGCAGCCCCACACCGGGCGCGCCCTATACCTATGTGACCACGAAGCAGTTCCTGACCGCCTTCGGCATGCAGACGCTGCGAGATCTGCCTGATATCGAGGCGCTCGAGGATGCGGGTCTGCTCAGCCGGCAGGCTGTGCAGACGGAAGCGGTGGAGGCCGGCGTCGAGACGGATGCCGAGGGCGAGGAGCCGTAGCACTCGGGGCGGTTGTCCGGCCGCGGTTTTGTGGTCAAAATGCCCGCCGCGATGTCGTGGCAATGCAGGAGCACCCATTGAGCAGCCCCACCAGCATGCGGGAGCGCAGGAGCATACCGGAGCCGAAGTTCAGCCCGCTTTCGGCCAGCCCGCCGACCTTCGAGCACATCATCACCGGCATCGACGAGAGCTTTCTCTGGCGCATCGACGATTATCCGTGGGAGCGCAATGTCTGGAACTTTCATCCGGAATTCGAGATCCATCTCATTCGTAAGGGCACCGGAGTGGCCTTTGTCGGCGATTATATCGGCGCGTTCTCCGCGACCTATCTGACCGTCATCGGCAGCGACCTGCCGCATGACTGGGTGACGATGACCGCACCCGGCGAGGTGATCGAGGGACGCGACGTCGTCTTGCAGTTCCATCCTGATCGCATCCGCGAGGCGACCCGGATGCTGCCGGAATTCGCGCAGCTGGAGGACTTCTTTGCTCGCGCTCAAAGAGGCCTCGTCTTCAGCGGCGAGACGCTGGCGCGCGGCGCCGATCTCGTCGAGCGCATGGGTACGCAGAAGGGCGTGGCGCGGCTCGCGCTTTTCCTTCAGCTGCTCGATCTGCTTGCCGGCTCGACGGAATACGAGGTGCTGTCATCGCCCGAATATTCGCCAAAGCTCGACGCCGAAACCCTCGACGCGCTCCAGCGCGCGCTCGTCTTCATCTACCGCAACTTCGCGACCGATATCCGCCTGTCTGATGTCCCCGATCTCGCTGGCATGAGCGAAAGCGCCTTCTCCCGCTTCTTCAAGAAGAACACCGGCAACACCTTCACGGACCATGTCAACAAGCTGCGCATCTGGCAGGCCTGCAAGCTTTTGGCGGAAACCGACATGCCGATCACCGATATCTGTTTCGAGGTCGGCTACATGAACATTTCCAATTTCAACCGGACCTTCCTGCGCCAGCACCGCATGACGCCGTCCGCTTATCGCCGGCTCACGCCGCAACGCCGCTCCCTGCGGGGCGATGTCCCCGTCCCCGATGAAACCTTGCGCGGATAGTGTTGTTTTTTCGCATTGCAGCATAAAATCGCGCATTAAAATACAGATTCACTGCAACAGACACGCTAGTTTCCGCGATTTCCCCGCATAATATGCAGCTAGCGAAGTCATTCGCTGGACGATTGGCGCAGGCGACGAGGAGGTCGTGCCGCGCCGACCAACGATACCTTGAGGGAGGTTCACCCATGACATCCGTGAAAACGCTCGTTTCGAGCATCGCCTATGCATGCCTTCTCGCCAGCTCTGTCTCATCGGTCGCGCTGGCGGCGGAATGCTCCGGTACCATCCGTGTGCTGGCCCAGCCGCGCGACGGCCTGACGCTTCTGGAAAGCCACAAGGACGAGTTCGCCAAGCTTTCCGGCGGCGCATCCTTCGAAATCGACTATCTCAACGAAAACGACCGTCGCGCCAAGACTAAGGCGGATGCGTCGACCATCGGCAAGTACAATGTCTATTACATCGACGAGGCCAATGTGGCGCTGTTCGCGTCTGCCGGCTGGGTCGCGCCGCTGATGGATTATTATCCCGCCGAATATGATTATGCCGACTTCGATCCCGGCCGCCAGAAGGTCGCGACCTATAACGGCAAGGTCTGGTTCGCACCGCTGACCGGCGGCGGCGATCTGCTTGTCTACCGCAAGGACCTGCTGGAAGCTGCCGGCGTCAAGCCACCGACGACGCTCGACGAGATGAAGGACGCCGTTAAGAAGCTGCATCAGCCGGACAAGGGCATCTATGGCATCGCGTTGCGCGGCCAGCGCGGCTCGGGCGCCAATGTCTGGCGCTGGATGCCGTATTTCAAGGGCTTCGGTGGCGAGTGGTTCGACGGCAACGAGCCGAAGTTCAACAGCGAGGCGGCCGTGAAGGCCACCGAGACCTATCTCGAACTCTTCAAGTATTCCGCACCCGGCACGCAGACCGGCGGCTGGGATGAATCGGTCGGCGCTTTCACGTCCGGTCAGGTCGCGATGCTGGTGGAGTCGACCCCGCTTGTCGGCATGGCGATCGATCCGAAGTCCTCGCAGGTCGCCGGCAAGGTCGGCTACCTGCCGCCGCCGACGCCGCTCACCGGCGGTGGCTACGGCCATGGTCTCGCGATCGGTACCAAGGCCAATGCGGATGACGCATCGAAGGCCTGCGCGGGCCTGTTCATCGCCTGGGCAACATCCAAGGAGAACGAGCAGCGCCGCCTGGAGGCCAACCAGTTCAGCGAACTCAACCGCACCAGCATCATGACCAGCGACACCTTCGCCAAGCTCTACGGGCCTGACCTCGGCCAGGCGCTTGCAGAGACCGGCAAGGTGACGGCTGTCAACTTCTGGCAGAGCCCGCTCTGGCCTGATCTCGGCGACCGCTGGGGCATCATTCTCGAAGAGTTGATCGCCGGTTCACGCACGGACATCAAGGACGGCCTGAACGAACTCGAAGGCTTCGCCAAGGAGCTCGTCGCTCGCAGCCAGTAAGCCTTTGAGCAGCGCGGCCGCCACCGCACTCCCGAGACGGCGGCCGCGCGATCACGAGGAAAATCCATGACATCGAGAACCCGCCTGCCTGCCGTCTTCCTCGCGCCGCCGCTGCTCATCCTGGCGGTGCTTGCCTTCGTGCCGACGGCCTATGCGATCTACATTTCCTTCCGCAACCGCGAGCTCAGCCGCCCGGACGGCAGCTTCGTCGGCCTTGCCAATTACATCGATCTCTTTTCGGATCGCCGCTTTATCAATGCCATCGGCGTGTCGCTGACCTGGGAGCTGGTCACGGTGACGCTGACGCTGCTGGTGGCCATCGTGCTCGGCATCCTGATGTTCGAATTCGCCTCGGCGCGCCAGCGGGCGGTGCTGACGCTGATCTTCCTCGTACCGGTCATCCTGCCGCGCGTTTCGGCCGCCTTCGTCTGGAAGTTCGCCTTCCATCCGCTCTACGGCGTCGTCACCTATCCCTACAAGGCGATGACCGGCCAGCCGCTCGACCTTTTGTCGAACCCGACAACGGCGCTGATGACGGTGGCGCTCGTCGATGTCTGGCAATGGGGGCTGTTCTTCGGTGTCATCGTGCTGAAGCTTCTGGAAACGCTGCCGCCGCAGCCCTTCGAGGCCGCCCGGCTCGATCACGCGCGTCCCTGGGAAGTCTATCTCTATGTGGCACTTCCCATGCTCAAGGCGCCGCTCATCTCGCTCACCTTCATCAAGATGATCGAGTCATTGCGCGCGTTCGACCTCATCTATGTCATGACCCGCGGCGGGCCCGGCATCGTGACGGAAACGCTGGATATGTACGCCTTCTCGCAAGGCTTCATCGAATCAGGCCGCATCTCCTACGCCTCCAGCATGGCGGTGCTGATGATGGTCGCGACGACGGTCATCTTCACGGTGATCTGGAAGAGGGTGAAGCCATGAGCCTGTCACGTTTCCTCGGCAAGTCCGTGCTTTATCTCGCGGGCTTCTCCGCCATATTCCCCATGGTGTGGACGGCAATCAACGCCTTCAAGAACCGCGTGGACATTGTGACACCCACGCCGCTCTTCATCTTCACGCCGACACTCGACAACTTCGCCTATGTGCTGGGCCGCGACAGCGTGGCCGCCGGTCTCGTCAATTCGGTGATCGCCGCCGGCGGTTCCGTCCTGATCGGTGCGCTGCTCGGCCTGCCGGCCGCCTATGCGATCGCCCGCTACCCCAACCGCTGGTCCGCCGACATCCAGTTCTTCGTGCTGTCCCTGCGGTTCCTGCCGCCGGTCGCCGTGGCGATCCCGCTCATGGTGATCTGGCTCGATCTTGGCTTCTACGACACGCGTCTCTCGCTGATCGTCACCTATACGCTGCTTACGCTCGCCACCGTCATCTGGCTCGGCGTCCCGGCCTTCGCCCGCGTGCCGAAGGAGGTGGAGGAGGCGGCAAGGGTCGATGGTTACGGGCCCTATGCCGTGTTCTTCCTGATCGCATTGCCCATTGCCTCGCGCTCGCTCATCGGTGCCGTTGCCTTCGCCTTCGTGCTGGTTTGGAACGAGTTCCTGATCGCGCTGATGCTGACGACCTCGGATGCCAAGACGCTGCCGATCGTCGCCTCGGAACTCACGCAGCTCGGTCGCGACGTGCCATGGGGCATCCTCAATGCCTCGGTGGTTCTGCTTTCCATACCGCCGCTCCTGCTCATCGGCATTCTGAGCGGCCTTCTCAACAATGCCTTCCGGCGCAAGAGCAATTGATGACAGGACATATAGCCATGCAAGCCTTGGTTCTCGAAGAAAAGGGCGTGCTTGCCCTTCGCGACATCGACCTCCCGCAGACCGTCGGCCCCGACGATGTGAAAATCGCCATCCACACGGTCGGTGTCTGCGGCAGCGACGTCCATTACTATACTCACGGCGCCATCGGCCCCTATGTGCTGCGCGCGCCCATGGTGCTCGGTCACGAGGCAGCCGGCACCATCGTCGAGGTCGGCGAGAATGTGCGCTCGCTAGCCGTCGGCGACCGGGTGTGCATGGAGCCCGGCATTCCCGATCTCTCCTCGCGTGCCTCGAAACTCGGCCTCTACAATGTCGATCCCGCCGTTCGCTTCTGGGCGACACCCCCCGTGCACGGCATTCTCGCGCCCTATGCGGTGCATCCCGCCGCCTTCACCTATCGCCTGCCCGACAGCGTTTCCTTCGCCGAGGGCGCGATGGTCGAGCCCTTCGCCATCGGGATGCAGGCTGCAACGCGCGCCCGCATCGTGCCGGGCGATGTCGCGGCCGTCATCGGCGCGGGGCCGATCGGGATCATGGTGGCACTGGCGGCACTGGCCGGCGGGTGCAGCCGGGTGCTGATCTCGGACTTTTCCGCCGAGAAGCTCGCCATCGCTGCCGCCTATCCCGGCATCGAAGCGGTCAACCTCAAGGAAACCACCTTCGCCGCCGCCATCGACACGGCCACCCGCGGCTGGGGCGCCGACGTGGTGTTCGAGGCGAGCGGCAGCGCGAAGGCTTTCGAAGGCCTCTTCAATCTGGTGCGGCCGGGCGGCGCGGCGGTGCTCGTCGGCCTGCCGGTGGATGCCGTGCGTTTCGACGTGGCCGGCGCCATCTCGCGCGAGGTGCGCATCGAGACGGTTTTCCGCTACGCCAATGTCTTCGACCGCGCGCTGGAGCTCATCGCGTCCGGCAAGGTCGACCTCAAGCCGCTGATCACCGGCACCTATGCCTTCAAGGATAGCATCGCCGCCTTCGACCGGGCGGTGGAGGCGCGGCCGACCGATGTGAAATTACAGATCCTTGTTACGGAGGAGGGGTGAGCATGGCCAATATCGTCTGTTCCCATGTCGACAAGGCCTACGGTGCCGTCAACGTCATCAAGGACTTCAACCTCGAAATCGACGACCACGAATTCGTGGTCTTCCTCGGCCCGTCCGGCTGCGGAAAATCCACGCTTTTGCGCATGATCGCCGGCCTGGAGGAAATCTCCGGCGGCACGGTCTCGATTGCCGGGCGTACGGTGAACGACCTGGAACCGCGTGACCG